>Ga0247720_100266_pt1 | contig 22896 bp, 26 predicted proteins | sample MSEWel2015_12_15_FD_189078 | JGI IMG/M metagenome (GOLD analysis project Ga0247720, IMG submission 189078) | Subsurface sediment microbial communities from gas well in West Virginia, United States - MSEEL Well Study Marcellus 3H_2015_12_15 | ecosystem: Environmental > Terrestrial > Deep...
CTGGCGCAATCTTAGAATGATGTTTGGCTATATCCGGTTTAATCTGAGAAACTTTATTCTTTTGCTGCTATCTTCGTCTAATTTATTGTGAGAAGCTTTTCCGAATTAAAGTGAGAATCTACACCATGGGTACCCTGGCAGGCCACCGCCTGCATCTGACCCACTTGCAATTCCATGCCTATGAAGCTACTCCCAAAGGCGGTTTCCGGTCGGCCGCCCCGCAAGTCGCCGAGTATCTGAACGAACATCCGGAATTTACCTGCGACGTCGGTCAAATTATTTTTGGGCCGGCCACTACTATGACCGCCGATTCGCCGCTGCAGTTCAGCCTGCACCGGTTGACCGGGAATAAATGGGGCAATTGCGACGTGGAGATGGAAACTGGTTCCGGCGTAGTACCCCTCGTCTACCGCCCGACTAGCCTGCCCAATGCCATCCAATGGGCTATCGGCCTGGAGCTTCTCCTCCTGGTCGCCGATCCCTGGCAAATTTTTTTAACCACTGACCACCCCAACGGCGGGCCTTTTACTGCTTACCCCCAGGTAATCCGGTTGCTGATGGACGGCGATTATCGCCGTTCGCAAATGGACCGCTTGCATCCTAAAGTAAAACACTATACCTATCTGGCGGATCTGGACCGCGAATACACCTTGGAGGAAATCGCTATTATCACCCGGGCTGGCCCGGCCCGGGCCCTGGGGTTAAACCACAAGGGCCACCTGGGCGCAGGTGCTGACGCCGATATAACGATTTACCGGCCCCAGCAAGACAAGGAAGCCATGTTCGCCCGGCCTGTTTATGTAATCAAGGGCGGGAAAATCGTCGTCCGCGATGGGCAGGTAGTTGATAGTTATTATGGCAAGAGATTTCTAGTAAGACCTCCAGGTCCCAATCGCTTACCGGAGGGGCTGGAAGAAGATTTTGCCGCTTTTTACACCATATCCCTGTCTAATTACGCGGTAGAAGATGAATATGTGCCCCGTCCGGAGGTGATCCCATGCGCTTAAACGACGTAGCAATCGAAGATACTTTCGCTGAAGCCTTTACCATGTACGGGGCGAGGGTAATCATCACGGCGATTAATGAAAAATGGGCCAACCACGCAGCTCTGGCTGCCACCGGCTTTGCGACTTCAATTATCGGCTGCGGTGTAGAAGCCGGCATCGAGGGTCCGGCCCTGTCCACCCCCGATAGCAGACCCGGTGTGGCTTGCCTCTTTTTTACTACCTCGAAGGAAGATATGGAAAAGCAGCTTTTGAACCGTATTGGCCAGGCAATAATGACCACACCCACCTCTGCTTGTTACGACGGCCTATCGCAAGATTATGGCCAACAGGAACAACCTGCCGCCAAACTGAAGCTAGGCAGCAAGCTGCGCTTTTTCGGCGACGGTTACCAAAGCAGCAAGGTTATCAACGGGCGGCGTTTCTGGCGCATTCCGGTGATGGAGGGCGAATTTCTCGTCCAGGAAGAGTTCACTGTGGTCAAAGGGGTGGGGGGAGGTAATTTCCTTATCCTGGCCGAAACGGCAGCGGCGGCCCTGGCAGCTGCGGAAGCGGCTGTTGAGGCCATACGTGCGGTGCCCGGGGTTATTTTACCCTTTCCGGGAGGAGTGGTCCGCAGCGGAAGCCAGGTGGGGTCCCGCTATAAATTCCTCAAGGCCTCAACCAACGTGGCATTTTGCCCGACTTTACGGGGGATCGCGGCGAAGACCATGCTACCCCCGGGCGTCAACGCGGTGCTGGAGATTGTTATTGACGGGTTGACTCCGGACGCAGTTGCTGAAGCCATGCGGGTGGGCATACGTGCCGCTTGCCTTAAGGGCGTACGGAGCATTTCAGCCGGCAATTACGGCGGTCGCTTAGGAAAGCACCTCTTCCCTTTACGGCAAATTGTGCAATGAGAGTATCATCGGACATGGGAGATGAGAGTGTGCCGGCAAGAATTACTTTATTGCTCAAACAAACACCCCCGGTACCGGTAGAAGCAGAGAGCATAAATCCGGAGAGCGTTACCGCCAAAGGCCGCCGGGAGATTGAAGATCTTCCCCTGTGGGTTGGTAATAGCCAGGAAAGGGTGGGCGATTACTTCCGTGTTGAAGTGGAGGAAACGGAAGGGCGCCGGGACGAGGATAACGACCGGTTGGCAACCCTGCTCCTGGTTGGTGACCTGTCCCGCTTCAAGCGGCTGGGTTGGGGCATGAGCAGGGGAGAGATGCTTATCCAGGGAACTGTGGGTCCCCATGCCGGCGCCTTTATGCGCGGTGGAACTTTGGTTATTCAGGGGCAGGCTGGAGACTGGCTGGGAGCCCATATGGAAGGCGGCAAAATCCTGGTGCAGGGCTCAGCCGGGAATTTTGTCGGAGCTGCTTACCGCGGTTATAAGACAGGCATGAAAGGCGGGACTATTATTATCCGGGATGGCGCCGGGCAGATGTTAGGTGCCCGCATGCGCCGCGGTGTGATTGCCGTCGGTGGTGACTGCGGTGACTTCGCCGGCTTCGGGATGGCTGCCGGAACGGTGGTAGTGGGGGGAACTCCCGGTTTATGGGTAGGAGCAAGGATGAAACGGGGCACAATTATCCTGTTGCAACCTGGCGAGCTATTGCCGACCTTTTATTTTGATTGCACCTTTGCACCTCTTTTCTGGCGCCTACTTTATAATTACCTGCATCAGGAAGGTTTCTCGCTACCACCGTCTTGCAGGGAAATGAATTTTAAGCGTTTCAGCGGCGATGCCAACGAAGAGGGAAAGGGGGAAATCCTGGTATGCCCGTCCCTAGATTAAAAGCCTCGCCGGATCTAAGTCCCAATCTCCAGGCCTTGCCCCTGGTCCGGGAGATGCTGGCCAGGCCGGGACAGCTTCAGGTGGAAGTCCATACCCTGGATTATGTTACCGTGATCGACTGCGGCGTCCAGGCCCCCGGGGGCTGGGAAGCGGGCCGTCTTTTTGCCTCCATATGCCTGGGGGGCCTGGCCAGAGTGGAGTTGCACTGGATGAACTTTGGCAACTGGCAGTGGCCAGCGGTGGAAGTAAATACCGATCACCCGGTACGCGCTTGCCTGGCATCCCAATATGCCGGGTGGTCGATTAAAAAAGATAAATTTTTTGCCATGGGCTCGGGACCGGGACGGGCAGCAGCTCGAGTAGAAGATCTATTCCTGGAGCTGGATTATGAAGATTGCCCTGGTCCGGCCATTGTCTGCCTGGAAAGCAACCAGCTCCCTCCGCCAGAGGTGGTGGGTTATATTGTCCAACAATGTAAACGCAATCCAGCCGATGTTTACATCCTGGTAGCTCCTACAGCCTCTCTCGTGGGCTCGGTGCAGATCGCCGCCAGGGCGGTAGAAACCGGCCTTCATAAGCTGATGGAACTGGGTTATAATCTGGGGCTTATAAGCAGCGGTTGGGGTATTTGCCCTGTACCACCGGTGGCCGCCGATGACCTGGCAGCTATAGGCCGGACCAACGATGCGGTGCTGTACGGATCTATGGTCCATTACAACCTGCGGGATGAAGACGCTAATATAGCTTCCCTGGTGGCCCAGGTTCCCTCCCAGGCCTCCCGCGATTACGGCCAGCCCTTTGGGGAACTATTCCGGCGTTATGGCGACTTTTATAGCATCGATCCCTTTTTGTTCAGCCCGGCTGAAGTGTGGTTGAGCAATTTGAATAGCGGTCGCACTTTTCACGCCGGTTCCGTGCGCCCGGACATCTTGGCCTCCTCCTTCGGGCTGGTGGTATGAAATATCCGGGAGTGATGGAAGTGGAACTAGCTGGCAGCAAGCAGGAAATACTTCGTATTGGCATCTTGGGAACCTCCCAGTCTACCCATGTTCAGCTTTTAGCTTCAGCCTTACGGAGCCTGGAGGCAGAGGTGGTCTTAATTCCCCCGACGCGCCTGACCGTGCATATCCCGGGACCGCCGGCGATAGGAGCAACGCTGGGGAGCCAGCCCGGACTCGAAACCCTTAATGCCCTGCTGGTCCGGTCCCTGCCGGGAGGATCTTTAGAACAGGTGATTTACAGGGTAGATGTGCTCCACCGTCTGGAAAACCTGGGTCTAACCGTGATCAACCGGCCCGCTGTGCTGGAAAAGACGGTTGATAAGTTTTATACCTCGGCGCTGCTGGCCGATGCCGGGTTACCGGTGCCGCGGACGCTGGTGACCGAACAATTCGCCCAGGCCCTGGAAGCGGTTAAAGAGCTGGGCGCCGTTGTAGTAAAACCCCTTTTTGGCTCCCGGGGTCAGGGAATGGTGCTGGTAGATAACCTGGATGTAGCCCACCGTGTCTTTCGCGCTTTGGAGCTGGGGCGCTATATTTATTACCTGCAGCAGTTTTTACCCCATGCCAACGAAGATTTTCGCCTTTTAGTAGTTGGCAAAGAAGTGGTCTGTGCCATGCGCCGCCGCGGTAACAGCTGGAAAACCAATATCGCCTGCGGGGCCGTACCTGAATACGTAAGCCCCGACCCGGCTTTATCCCGGTTGGCCCTGAAAACGGCTGAGGTATTAGGGGCCGACTACCTGGGAGTAGATATTTTGATCAGCGGCAACCAGCCTTATATCCTGGAAGCCAACGGCATACCTGGCTGGAGCGGCCTGCAGTCAGTGGCTCCTGTTGACATCGCCCGGATCATCGCCCGCTATGCCGTCGATAAGTGCCTGCAGAGAGAAAAGAATGGCTATCCCAAGAGCCAGCAAGTATCAAACTGGAGCTAATAAAATTTAAGGAAGGAAATTTATGCCCGAACGCGATTTTCGTTGGGATATAGCCTGGGCGGGACAGGCTGCCTGTATCCTTGAGGCGGCTGCTCCCAAGGTAGGCAACGTTAATCGTTTGCATGACTTTGCTGATTGTTCCCTGGAAGATTTTCTCTTGAGCGCCCTGGCCCTGGGGCAGCCCCTGGGACGAGCTCACCGGCAAAGTGTAGGCCAGACCGTGCTCCAGGCCATTGCCGCTACCCGCCAGGTGGTGGCCTCTAACACTAACCTGGGGATGGTCTTGCTGATGGTACCTCTAGCCAAGGCGTGGGGCCAGATGACAGGAGGCGATTATCAGCGTCACCTGGCTCGAAAGGGTGGCAGCAAAAGAGAGCTAATGGCTGAGGTAAGCAAGGTACTCAATGGCCTGACTGTTGAAGATACCCGGGCGGTATACGAAGCTATCCGCTTAGCGGCACCCTCAGGGATGGGGCGGGTAGAAGCCCACGATATTTACCAGGAGGAAGACCCCCAAATAACTTTGCTGGCAGCTATGCGCCTGGCGGCAGATTGGGATCTGATTGCCAGGGAATACGCTACCGGTTTCTGGCTGACTTTAGCCATAGGTGTTCCAATGTTGCTCCGTAGCTTGCGGCAGGGCCTGGGGGTGCCAGAGGCTATAGCCCAAACCCACCTTTACCTGTTGAGCCGCTACCCGGATACCTTAATCGTGCGGAAAGCGGGGAAAGAGGCCGGCGCAGAGGTTCAAGACAGGGCCCGGCAGGTATGGAAGGCCGGGGGATGGACCACAGCGGCCGGTCGTGAAGCTATTTCTCAATTCGACAGCTGGTTGCGGCGGCAGGGGAAACAGCTAAATCCAGGCACCACAGCCGATATAACTGCAGCTGCCCTTTTCTGGTTATTGCTGGAGGGTGGGCCTGAGTTTTGGCAGCAGAGGCGACTGGCAGCAGGTTGGCAATGAAGGGATGGTGGATATCCTTGCATAACGGCAAGCAACAGAACCCTGGCCCGCGCCTCCTGGTAAGCGTCATAAACCTTGAGGAGGCTGTGGCAGCCGGCCAGGGGGGTGCGGATATAATTGATATTAAGAACCCGGCGGAGGGCCCCTTAGGTGCGCCGCCCCCGCCTGTTATCTTGGCGATTTGCCGGTATCTGCAAGAAACTACTCCGACCAGTGTAGCTTTGGGAGAGTTTCCGGGAAGGCCCTGTGCTGCGGCGCTGGCGTCTTTGGGGGCCGCCGCCTGTGGGCCTGACTTTCTAAAAATTGGTTTCTTAAGTTCTACCTCGCCCGAGGAAATAGTAACTACCTTGAAAGAAATAACCCGGGGGTTGGCCTCCTGCTACCCCTCACCCCCACGAGTAGTAGCCGTAGCTTATGCTGATACCCTGTCTTCCGCTTCCTGGACCTTGGAACAGTTTACCAGGATGGCCCGGGCAGGCAGAGCGGCAGGCTGCCTGGTGGACACCTGGGAGAAAAATGGAACTCCCCTCGTCCAGATCCTCTCCCAAGCGCAAATTCGCGATTTCATAGATAACTGCCACCACCAGGGTCTTTTCTGCGGCCTGGCGGGTTCACTGCAACCCGGACACCTTTCTTCCCTCGCTCAACTAGGCCCTGATATCATAGGAGTACGTTCGGCAGCCTGCGGAGGCGACCGCCTCCGGGGGCGGGTGACCGCGGCGCGGGTAAGCTATCTTAAAAAACTTCTCTCAACCAATCCGGACCCTGAGGCGGGGATAAGCTCCTCGCCGGCAAAACCCCGTCAGGGTCTTACTATAAACGGTTATTGGAGGACATGATACTTGCGTATTTTGATCTTTGAATACTATTCAGCCGGGGGGGCCACAGGGAGGGATAAGAGGGAGAACCTGCTCCTTGAGGGTTTCTCGATGTTAAATGCTGTTCTTAGCGATTTTGCTCGCATCCCCGGATTAGAGATACTCACAGTGCTGGATAGTCGTTTGCAACCGCTGGTTGCGCGCGCTTGTTATGCAGGCCGGGTACATGCAGTGGTGACAGATGAGAATCCGGGCGGGCAGGTCGAGTTGCAACCCGGCCCGGGAGAAGACGGGGGTTCTCACCTTGACAGAGAACAATGGCAGGGGGCTTTTGCCGAAGCCCTGGAACAGTGTGCAGGAGCACTGGTTATTGCCCCGGAGACGGGAGGGCTTTTGGCCCGGCTGACGGCTCAAGTTGAGGGCCAGGGGAAAATCGTACTCGGTTCTGCGGCAGCGGCAGTGGCCATGGCCGGCGACAAAGCTCAAACTTTGCTGCTATTCCAGGAGGCAGGACTTTTAACCCCGCACAGTGAAGTCTTTTCCTCGCTTTTGCCTGCTGAGTTAACCTCCCGGCTAGCTGATCGTTTCCCCGTGCCGGCGGTGGTAAAACCGGTGGACGGTGCTGGCAGCCAGGGGATTACGCTGGTAAGAGACCGGCGCCACTGGGAAAGCGCTTTAAAGAGGGTGGCGGCAACCTCTGACCATCCCTCTTTTCTGGTTCAGGAGTATGTAGTTGGAGAGCCGGTTAGCGTGAGCTGCCTTGTGGTACCGCCGCATTATGAAGAAAGACCTGGCGCCGGCCGTCAACCGGGAGCAGGTACGGTTTTACCCCTGACCCTTAACCGCCAGATAATCTCCGCCGACAACCTCGATTTTCTGGGAGTCACGGTGCCTTATCCCCATCAACAAGCTCAGCTAGCACTGGATACAGCGCGGCAAGCCTGTGAGGTTATCCCGGGGCTGGCCGGCTATGTAGGGGTAGATATGGTACTCAGTCCAATTGGCCCGGTAATTATGGAGGTAAATCCCCGGGTTACCGTAGCCTATGTAGCCCTGCGGGAGGTAGTTAATGTTAACCTGGCCCAATATATTCTGGAAGCCTGCCTCAAGCACCACCTGCCTCCCTTACCGCAGATTACGGGGCAATTTACTTACCAGGTAAGCGAAGGGAAAAACATAGCTTAGCGGGCTGTTGCTCCAGGTAATTTACTTACGAGTGAGGGGATCTTCTTGCCAGTATTTATGGGACTGGATATCGGTGGGGCTAATACTAAGGCCTGCTGGCTGGAAATAGAGGAAGGGCAGGTTATCCGCGCCCAGGGGGAGTCGCTTTATTATGAGGTCTGGCGGGACCCGGGAGGCTTGCATGGGGTTTTAGAGAGGCTAAAGAAGCAGGCGTGGAGATTTAGCGCCAGCCGTGCTCCCCGGGCGGTAGGTTTGACCATGACTGCTGAACTGTGCGATGTTTTCACCTCTAAGGCCCAGGGTGTGCGCTCGATACTGGCTACAGCGCGGCAGGTGTTTACCGGGATACCGGTTTATGTCTGGACTTTAAATGGAGATTTCGTTAGCCTCGCCGAGGCGGAAGGGAGACCTGTGGAGGCAGCTGCTGCCAACTGGCTGGCCAGCGCCACCGCTTTAGCCCGTTTCCCCCAGGTTAAGGATACCCCTGCCCTGCTGGTGGATATGGGCAGTACCACTACGGATATACTACCGCTAGCTCAAGGCAAGGTGGAAGTTTGTGGACGAACTGACGTCGAGCGGTTGGCCTGGGGGGAACTCGTCTACACCGGCATAATCCGGACGCCGGTCAATGCCATAGCAGGCAGCGTATTTATTCATGGCCACCCCTGCCGCGTGGCCAGCGAATATTTCGCCATTATGGCTGATGTTTACCGGTTTTTGGGATACATCCAGGAAGATGATTATGTGGCGGCAGTTCCTGACAACGGTGCGCGGACCCCGGAAGGATGCGCCCGGCGCCTGGCCCGGGTGGTGGCCTCTGAGCCCGGGGTGCTGGGATGGGGTGGACTCTATGCTGTGGCCGGCTATATCCAGGAGAAGCAAATCCAGCAGATAATTGAAGCCATCTGGCAAGTACTCTCCCGCAGGTGGGGAACAAATGACACCTGGCGCAGGGAACCGGGGCCCCGGATGCCGCAGGGGCAGGATGAGGAGCGGGGTAGCCAGCAGTTTTATGAAAGAGGACCTTCGCTGCTGGGGCGACCGGAAGGGCGAGCAACGGGACCGGGACCGGCTCCAGGAGAGCGGGTGCCGGGAGAGGGCCGGCCGCCGGATTGGCCGCGGCGCCTGATCATGGCCGGCCAGGGGATTTTTCTCCTGGAACAAATAGCAGGCCGCCTGGGCTGGGAAGCTATCCCCTGGTGGGAGCTGGTACCTGGCGGCCAGGGAGAGGAAACAGGCAACGGCCGGAGGGAGAAGTATGCCCTTACTGCTTATGCGGTTGCCTGGCTATTGGCCTCGCAATTAGAACCGTGAATTCGAAGAAGGAGGGGCAAGGTTGCGGGCGCTAACCGTGGTTAAGATCGGAGGAAGCCTGGTCTATCACGAAGATGGCCGGGCCCTGCGCCGCCTGGGCGAGGAAATCGCGCGTTTAACTGCGTCTCATTCTTTAGCTATCGTACCCGGAGGGGGTCCCTTTGCTGAAGTTGTCCGGGAATACGGGCAGAAATTAGGCTTAAGGGAATCTACCTGCCACTTTATGGCCTTATCGGCTATGGACCAGTATGGCTATCTGTTGCAGGAATTTATACCCGGTAGCAGGTTAATGGAGCTGGGGGAGGAGGGAGCCGGCAGTCAATTAGTCGGGCTGGCATCTTCTTCTCCCGTTATACTCCTCTGCTCCAGGTTCATAAGCCGTGTACCTCCAGGAGAGCTTCCCCCCTCCTGGGATGTAACTTCTGATTCCATTGCTGCCTACCTAGCCGGGCGACTGGGAGCCCGGTTATTGGTATTATTAAAAAGTGTAGATGCAGGTTCTGAAATTAAGGAGCCAATTGTAGATTCCTTTTTCAGTCAAGCTGTACCTCCTTATCTCCGGGTAGGAATCGTTAACGGCCTTTATCCCGAGCGGTTGACCAAGCTTCTGGAAACAGGTCAAACCTGCATCTAAGACGGGCGGTCAGATTGTACCCCTTACGGAGGTTGGTTGGCAGTGAATGTAAAGCCTTTTCACCTTATACCGGTAATTGACATGAAGGACGGGTTGGTAGTACACGCCTTCAAAGGAGAGCGGGAAAAGTATAAGCCAATAAAGAGTGTTTTAACCAACTCGGCAGAGCTTTCTCCGGTAGTAGAAGCGTTAGTACGCCAGTTGGGCCTGCGGGAGTTTTATCTGGCCGATTTGGATGCTATTGCCGGCCGCGGGCACATCCGTGATGGGCAGACCGGCAATCTAAAGATTTTAGCCCAGATAATCCGGCAGAATCGGGAAATAACAGGTTGCATGGGACAGATTTCTTTCATGGTTGATGCGGGAGCCAACGATGTGGCCGGCGTCGAGCAAGTCTTAAGGGCAGGAGCCGATCAAGTAATAATCGGTACGGAAACCTTGCTCTCACTCTGCCAGCTGGAGGCGATCATCCAGCGTTATGGTTCCCGGCGTATAGTTGTAAGCCTGGACAGCCGGGAGGGGCACATTGCCAGCAGGACTCCTGAACTAGTCAATCTTCCCCCTCCGCAAGCCTTGAGACAGCTACAAGCGCTAGGGGTTAAACAATTTATTTTGCTGGAACTAAATCGAGTAGGTACTGGAGCCGGCCTTGACCGCCAGCTCATCCGGGAATGCGTCGAAACTTTAGTAACATCTGATTGTCCATTAAGCAATAGTTTTCTCCTGGTGGGCGGCGGGGTTTCCGGATATAAAGACTTGCAATGGCTTGCCAATGCCGGGGTTTCTGGGGCTCTGGTAGCCACCGCCCTCCATAATGGCAATCTCACCTCTCAGGATATAAAGGCCTTGACTGGCCAGTCTTGAAGCGCTGTGAAAAACCCATATTGATCTTGGACGCTGAGCGTGAAGAATCCTCCCTGCCCGCCGGCCTTTATCAGGCGGGCTTACATATTCCCTGGCCGGGAGGGCCATAATATTCCCCGGATGGAAGCAGGTTTACCATTCCCGGCGCCCGGCCGGAGGATATCCGGGTAGAGATTCACCAGCAGGCTCTGGAAATAAAAGGCACCGCCTCCCTGCCTGATAGCGGGCAGTACGTCTACCGGTACCAGGAATGGCCGGCGGGGAGTTTCTACCGCTTCCTGCCCCTTCCCCCGGAATTAGACCCTGAAAAGGCAGTGGCCAGCTTCAGCCAGGGCCTTTTGACGGTGCGCTTTCCCAAACCGGCCGGCGGCCGGCAGATAGCCGTTAACATCCAGGCGCCGGTGCAGGAGCAGGGACAGGAAAGCCCGCAGGGGAGCGAGCCTGGTCACCAGGTGCGGACCCATTTGCTTTAAAGCCCGGGAAAATATTTGCTCCTCAAACAGGCAGCCATTACCCCGGTAATTATCTTTCCTACCTGGCGGCAGCAGCTGGTTTAAGGCCAGCTGCTGCTGTTTTCCTGGTCATCCCGGATGACCAGGTAACTCCCGGAGACAGGAGCACCGAAAGTGGCCGGGTAGCCCGAGGAGGACGTCAGGGCGCGGTAGGGATTGCGGGCCGGGATGACCCGGATGTTCGGCCGGGTCCGGCCGGGCTGCGGCGTGTTGAAGCCTACCGTAATGTTCATACGTTTCTCCATTCCTTCCATTTTATTTACGGTCATACCATCACCCCGCCTCTCTTTCGCGCCGCTGGAGGGCCTCAAACCAGCTGGCGCCAGCCCTGGCGGGTAAAGGTGACGTTGACGGGTGGGACCCCCTCCCGGGGCTGGCTTTCCCTGGTAATGGTGCCTTTAAAGACAAAGGCGTCCAGGCAGGGGATACTTTCGACAATACCGCCTGTGGCCTCAAATTCCACCGCGTACTCCTGGGGTTTCAAGAGGGCCGCCGGGTTAAAGGGTTCCAGGAGCTTTAAATCGGCTTCATAATCCAGGTAGAGTTGCCACATTAATTCCTCGAGTCTGGCCGGCGGTGCGGTTATATGGAGTTTAATGTCCTGGACGGCTTCCCGCCGGGAAATCATGTGGTTGTGGGCATATAGCCTCTCCGTCAGGTTTTTGATGATATCCTCCACGCGGCCGGCCTCGTCTGCCGGCATGTGCAGTTCCAGGAGTTTCCTGGCCAGGGAGCGGATCAGGGCATAGTTGCGGTGAACGTTGCCCAGGGCCAGGGGATGAACCTTTTCTACCAGGCGGTTAAACACTGCCGCCAGGCTGTTTTCACTTTCCAGGCCGGCAATTTCCCGGGCTAAGGACAGGTAGGCCATGACGTCTTCTACGCTGACGGGCAGGCGGGCAACCGGATTGGCCGGATCCTCGGGGTTAAAGGCGTTGGCCACACTGGGGTCGATGGGCCCCAGTTCGCCCAGGGGACCCATGACGATTTCATCGGCCCCCAGGCAGATGAGGGTGCCGGCGCTGGCGGCGCGGAAGGGTACCAGGACACCGAGGTGCCGGGTAAATTCCCGCAGCAGGTTGACCAGGCGCCAGGGGGTCAGGATATCGCCGCCGCGGGTATAGAGGAAAACATCGAGGCGGGGCTGCGGCCCCAGGGCCAGGAGGTGGCGGTAAAAGACGCGGATGACGTCGGGAGCTATGCGGGTACCAAGGTTTTCCCGGTCGCCGGTAAAATAGCAGATAACGGCCGCCTGGCGTTCAGCTTCGATCTGTTGCAGGAGCGGCAGGCGTTCGGCCCTTCCCACAGGTATCGCCCTCCTAAGGCGGGGTTAAAGATAGTATTTCCCGCCGGGAGATGAAAAACACCTTTTTAAAGCACCTGTAAGGAGATATCCGGTAAGAAGAAAACCTGCAGGTAAAAGCTAAACTTTAATTGTGCACTTTAGCTAAGATGAGTAGTAAAATTAATAAGGTAATAAGACAAAAGGAGGCTACATCTGTTGCCGCCGTGGATATAATTATGGCCTGGCCGGTAAGATTAAGCGAGCCCTCTGCAAAACAGGTGCTGGCTGCCGGTGATATCAAAGCCAAATACCCGATATCATATGCCGATGCCTTTGCCGTAAGCCTGGCGGGGGAGCTTAACGCATACCTTGTTAGCGGTGATCCTGAATTTGATGCCTTACCGGGAGAGTTGATTAAAATAAAACCTTTACCCGGGAAAAAGGAAACCCTGGCTTAAGATTACTTGTTAAATTCCCCCTCACTTATTACCTTGAAACCGTACTGCTGTAACAGCGCCGCCGTCACACCGGGGCCGGGACGGGTAGTGCCGGTAAAAGTACCGTCATAGATTAGTTTGCTGCCGCAGGAGGGGCTTCTTTCTTTTAACACCACCAGTTCCGCACCCATTTCCCGGGCCCTGGCCAGGGTGGCAGCCGCGCCGCGAAGGAAGGCAGCCGTCACATCCCGGCCCTCTTTATCCACCACCCTGGCCCTCCCGGCCAGGACGTCATGGCCGTCGCCGCCCTGGATTTCCGCCGGCGGCCGGGGAATATTCAAGCCTCCCAGGGTTTCCGGGCAGACAGGTAAGGCCTTCCCCTCCCGGACCAGTGCGGCTATAGCCGGCACCAGGTTGTGGCCGCCGCTGTACTTGCATTTCGCACCTGCCAGGCAGGCGCTGACCAGGATTTTGCCCATCCAAAATCACCCGGTGTAATTTTAACGTTATTTTTCAGGGGCGTCAAATTTCAGCTTACACCATAAGTAGTCTGTGGTAAAATAAGAAAAATGAGCGGATGGAGGGAAGATTTTTGATCATTACTACCACTAATACCATTGAGGGTCACCAGATACGGGAATACCTGGGGATAGTGGCCGGCGAGGCCATCATGGGAGCCAATATCGTCCGCGATCTTTTTGCCAGCATTACCGATATCGTGGGCGGCCGCTCGGGAGCCTACGAAGCAAAACTGGCCCAGGCCAGGGAGATTGCCCTGCGGGAAATGGCCGGCAATGCCAGGGAACTGGGCGGGGATGCCGTAGTGGGTGTGGACATCGATTATGAAGTGGTAAGGGAAGGTATGCTTATGGTCACGGCCGCCGGTACGGCCGTGAAGCTCGATTAGAGGTGCGGCTTATTATAAAGGAGGACAGCAGGATGAGGCAGGGAGGGGGCTGGCGCCCGGGAGAAACGCGGTTTATCCGGGGCCTGGAGGCTGCCCTGGAAGTAGAAAGGCTCCTGGAAATGGCAGGTATGCAGGGCAGGCGTCCGGTGGAACCCCGCATTGAAGAACGGGGCCGCAGCTTGTGCCGGGAAGCTATATCCCTGGCCGAGCCCGGCTTTGCCTGGGCCTATCATGATCTGGCTGGGGTGAAAGATAACGAGCTCCACCTGGCAGGGGGCCAGGTTATTGTCAGCCACTTTTTAGCGGCTAAACTGGCGCCGGCCCGGGGCCTCCTGGTTATGGTAGCCACCATTGGCCCGCGCCTGGAAGCAAGGGTTAAAGAGTACCAGGAAAGGGGGGACATGCTGGACGCCTATCTCCTTGACCTGGCCGGATCGGCCCTGGTAGAGAACGTCTATTACAGCGGTTTCCAGCACTTAGAGATAGAAACGGCAGCCATGGGCCTGGAAGCAACCACCCCCTTTGGCCCCGGTCATTCCTACTGGAGCAACCTGGCCGACCAGGAGGTTATTTTTTCCCTGGTGGACGCAGGCGGCCTGGGAATCAAGCTGACGGATACATACCTCATGCTGCCGCGCAAGTCCATATCGGGTGTCAGCGGTATCGGCCGGGGGTTTGATGTGGCCGAACATCACTGCCGGTACTGCAGCCTGCGCCGTACTTGTTATTTAAGCCGCGCGAAGGGGGCCAGCTGAACCGGGGAAAATGAAAGAAGTTACCATCTACACCGACGGCGCTTGTTCCGGCAACCCCGGTCCCGGGGGCTGGGGTGCCGTCCTGATCTATGGCGATAAACGTAAAGAGATTTCCGGGGCCGAGGCCCATACCACTAACCAGCGCATGGAGATCAGCGCGGCCATCGCCGCTTTGAAGGCTCTAAAGGAGCCCTGCCGGGTGCGCCTTTACAGCGACAGCGCCTATCTCGTCAACGCCTTTCGCCAGGGGTGGCTGGATCGCTGGCAGAGGAACGGCTGGCTGACGGCCAAAAAAGAACCGGTGGAAAACCAGGACCTGTGGCGGGAGCTGCTGCAGCTGGCGTCCCGGCACCAGGTGGAATGGTTAAAGGTGAAGGGCCACAGCGACAATGCCGAAAACAACCGCTGCGACGAACTGGCCCGGGCCGCAATTAGGCGGCTACTGAAGCAGGAAATTCCATCTTGATAGCGAATAATAATAGTCATATTAATTCTCGCCGGCGCCCCTGGCGTTGCCTGTTCACTCCGGGCAAGGCGCCTGCTGGTCTTTTACCTGTGACTGCGAGTATATGAAAGGAGGGCCTCTAATGGCCAAATGGTCCTGTTTAGCCTGCGGCTATGTCTATGACCCCCAGGAAGGTGACCCGGCCGGCGGCATTGCCCCGGGGACGGCCTTTGAAGACTTGCCGGGGGACTGGGCCTGCCCTAACTGCGGCCTGGGCAAAGAGAACTTTGAACCCCTGTAGCAGGTTACGGGCGGCGCTGCCAGCGCCGCTTTAAATATATCAGGACGGCTTTATTGCCGTCCGCAAACACCGGGCTCCAGTTTTGGCACCAGATTAAGCAGGAGAAGGAGCTTCTGCGGCGAACAAAATATAACTGCCCGGGGTAATGGAGCAGGGTGAGCACGTAGCACGTCGCTCAGGCAAGGAATATCCAGCAAAGGGGAAATTGGTTATGTTAATTGTCGGTATTAACGGCAGCCCTAAGAAAGAAGGCAATACCGCCTTCCTGGTGCGGGAAGGGCTGGCGGCGGCCGCTGCCGCCGGGGCGGAGACGGCCCTTATCCACATTGCCGATGCCCTTGCCGACCAGAAAATCCCTTACTGCACCCAGTGCAGCAGCCCCTGCCAGGGAGCCTGTTCCCGCAATAACCGCCTGGGTGAAGCCTTCGACCTCCTGCGGCGGGCCGACGGGGTCCTCATAGGCAGCCCGGTTTACTTCGGCAGTGTCTCGGCCCAGCTCAAGGCCTTCTGGGATAAAGGCCGTATCTTACGCAAAGAAAAAGCCCTGTATAACGTCGTTGGCGCCGGGGTTACTGTGGGCGGCAGCCGCTTTGGCGGCCAGGAAACGACCCTCAAAGCCCTTTTTGACATGATGCTTATCCAGGGCATGATGATTGTCGGCGACGGCTTCTTCGAGGCCGACTGCGGCCATCAGGGCAGCTGCGGCCAGGCCCCGGCCGGGAACGACGATTTTGCCGTCGCCAGGGTCCGCCTCACGGGTAAGCGCCTGGCCGAGGTAGCTGCGGCCACCATGACCTTACGCCGTCACCGCGGTTAGGGGGTGAGGGTATGCTCCTGCGGGTAGAAGCTGAAAAGCGGGAAGAAGCTATCTTGAGTCCCCTGGCGAGTTTAAGCAGCCGTACCAGGGGCCGTCAAGTACCGGAGGAGCCCTGCCCCATTCGTACCGAATACCAGCGTGACCGCGACCGGATTATCCACTCTAAAGCCTTCCGGCGCCTGAAGCATAAAACCCAGGTTTTTATCGCCCCGGAAGGGGACCATTACCGCACCCGCCTCACCCACACCCTGGAGGTAGCCCAGATCAGCCGTACCATTGCCCGTGCCCTGCGCCTCAATGAAGACCTGGCTGAGGCCATTGCCCTGGGCCACGACCTGGGCCATACCCCTTTCGGCCACTCCGGTGAGGAAGCCCTAAACGAAGTAGTGCCGGGGGGCTTTAAACACAACCTTCAGAGCCTGAGGGTAGTAGAAGTCCTGGAAGGCGGCCGCGGTCTTAACCTCACCTGGGAAGTCCGGGACGGCATTGCCCACCATACCGGGCCGGTCAAACCCCAGACCCTGGAAGGCCAGATTATCTGTTATGCCGACCGCATCGCCTACATTAACCATGACATTGACGATGCCCTGCGGGCCGGCATCATTACCCCGGAGCAGCTTCCGGCTGATTGTTTAAAAATCCTGGGAAGCACCCACCGCCAGCGCATCGACACCATGGTGACGGATATAATCCGCTACAGCTGGGAGCACGGCCGCATTGCCATGAGCCCGGCGGTCCAGCAGGCCACGGATAAATTACGCGAATTTCTTTTTAAAAATGTCTATATCGGCTCCCCGGCCAAGGTGGAGGAAGGCAAGGCCAAAAATCTCTTAAAACAGCTCTACTTTTACTACCTGGAGCACCCGAAAGCCCTGCCCCCGCCCGTCCACGCCGGTGACGACCTGGCCCGGCGGGCCTGTGACTATATTGCCGGTATGACCGACCGTTTTGCCATCCTCCAGTATGCCCGGATCTTTGTTCCCTCCGGTTTTCCTTCCTGAAAGCAGGGAGAAAGCCGGGCGAGCCAAATAACTGGTTCTACCAAACGGCAAAGCGGCTTTCGGGGCATAAAAATGGGAAGGTGGCGGGAATCTCTTCGCTCGTCAGGCTATCCGCTCGTTGACGAAACGGCGGCAGGATTCCTTTCACCTTCCGGATAATATTTTAACCATACCATACGAATTATATACAGAGCAAAAAAAGGAATACCTTAACGGTACTCCTTGAGAAAAAGAGTAAAAAGGGAGGTTTAGAAAAGGATGAAGGTTGCCCTTCAACATATAGCATAGCATAGAAATATATAAAAGTCAGCACCCCGGTACCATGGCTGCACCGCAACAAAGATATAGCGCCAGGACACGCGCCGCTGCCGGGCACCTACTGCCGGGTTTTAAAATAGGGCTGGAAGATAGCCAGGATAACCCCCCGGTAAAGGACATAGAGGGCGCCGCCGCCAATGAGGGCGATTAAAATTAAAGCCACTGCCTTGCCCACTTTCCCACCTCCTGTTAATCTTATTTTGCGCCTGCCCTTTAGTTTATACAGGTTGGTGCGGAGTTCCGGTGCTCTTTATGTTTTCAGTTTACCGCCTGCCATCAAGCTGTATGCAGCCCGGTCAAGGTATAATCTGGTAAAGCGGGACAAATAATAGGAAAAAGCGAAAATAAGGCCCCAAAAAGAGGATATTTCATTCTAATAGCGAATTGTATTAGCACACGGGGTCCCGGGAGGTGGTGTCCATGACAGCCGCCTTCAGCCAGGAAGTGATCGATGAGGTAAAGGACAGGGTAGACATCGTCGAAATCATCGGCAGCTATGTCCGGCTAAAAAAAAGCGGCCGCAATTACGTCGGTCTTTGCCCTTTTCATAAAGAAAAGACGCCCTCCTTCACCGTCAGCCCTGATAAGCAGATGTTTTACTGTTTTGGCTGCGGTGCGGGAGGCGATGTTCTCGCTTTTTTGATGAAGCAAGATGGCCTCAGCTTTCCCGAAGCAGTAAAAACCCTGGCCGCCAGGGTGGGGATTGACCTGGCCGGCGCTGAAGAATCGCCTGCTGCCAAGCGCCAGAGGGAATGGAAGGAACGCCTGTACCAGCTGGGGGCAATAGCTGCCAGCTTTTATTATCGCCTTCTCATGCGCCACCCCGTAGGAGCCGCGGCCCGCTTATATCTCCAGCAGCGGGGGGTAAAAGGAGAAACGGCGCGACTCTTTGAATTGGGATATGCCCCGGATACGGGGACGGCCCTGGTAGATTACCTGCGGCGCCAGGGTTTTACTCCTCGTGACATTGACCAGGCGGGCCTGAGCGCCTCCCGCCCCCCCCTGGGGACGGCCGACCGCTTCCGGGGGCGGCTCATGTTTCCCATAAAAGACAGCCGCGGCCGGGTGATTGGCTTTGGCGGCCGGACTTTAAGCGGGGGTCAGCCCAAGTATTTAAATTCCCCCGAAACAGTTTTATTTCACAAGGGCCGCCACCTTTACGGGCTGCACCTGGCCCTGCCGGGTATTCGCCGGAAAGGCCAGGCCATCCTCGTCGAAGGGTATATGGATATGATCGCCGCCTGGCAGCACGGTATTGATAATGTAGTCGCCTCCCTGGGGACGGCCTTAACTCCTGAGCAGGCCCGGGAGCTAAAAAAATACGCCCGGGAAGTGATCATCGCCTACGACGCCGACAGCGCGGGGGAAGCCGCCACTTTAAGGGGCCTGGACATCCTGGCCGCTGCCGGCCTCCAGGTGCGCGTCCTGCAGCTCCCGGAAGGAAAAGACCCTGATGAATTTTTGGCCGCCCGGGGAGCAGCGGCTTTTCAGGAGCTGGTAGAGACCAGCCAGAGCTTGATGGAATTTCGCATCAATAAAGCCGTAGCCGCCCATGACCCCACCCGGCCCCTGGGCAGGAAAGCCATTATGGCCGCAGTTCTTCCCAGCCTTCAACAAGTAAAGGACGTCGTCGAGCAGGAAGCCTATGTCCGGCTGTTGAGCCGTCATACAGGGATATCCGAGGCCGCCATCCTGAAAGCCCTGAGCCAGCCGCCGGCCAGGCACGGGAGGACAGGAAAAGCCATAGAAAAAGCGGGCCGGAAAGAAGACCCCGCGCCGGGAAAACGGGCCGGGAACCCGGGAGAGCTATTTTTACTCCAGGCGTATTTAAGCAGCCCTGGGCTGGCTGCCGGCATTGACGGCGAGCTGGGGGAAGACTGGGGTGACAGCCCGGCGATCCAGAGCCTCACCGCCTTCGTCCGGGAAAAGCGCCGGGAAGCACCGGAACTGGCCGGCCCGTCCCTGGCCCGGGTTTTAACCGGCCGGGGGGTGCCGGAGTGGGACGCCCTTATTGCCCGGCTTACCCTGGCCGATGGCCTGGGGCCCGTCCAGGAGCAGGCCGTCAAGAAAGCAATCCTCCTCTACAAGCTCCAGCGCCTGCAAAAACAGGAAAGGGAAATAAGAATTGCTTTGGCCCGGGCGGAAAACAGCGGCGCCACCGGCCGGGTCCAGGAACTCCAGGAGCAAATCTTTCACCTGCAGCAAACGATAAAAGCGATAAAATCCGGAAGGGGGGAGTAGCGGTGAAAGAAGAACAGCAAAGGCAAAAAGTCAAGGAGCTGATTGAAAAGGGCAAGAGCCAGGGCGCCTTAACCTATCGCGAGATTATGGATGCCCTTGAGGGAATCGAACTCTCCCCCGAACAGATTGACGATATTTACGAGCAGCTCAACCAAATGGGGATTGAGGTCGTGCCCGAATCGGTAGAACTGGAAGCCCTGGAAAAAGAAGAGGGCGAAACCGTCGATACCGACCTCGATCTTTCGATTCCTGAAAACGTGGCCATTGACGACCCGGTGCGCATGTACCTTAAGGAGATTGGCCGGGTGCCCCTGCTGACGCCGGAAGAAGAAATCGAGCTGGCCAAGAGGATGGAGCAGGGCGACGAAGAAGCCAAACGCCGCCTGGCCGAAGCAAACTTACGCCTGGTGGTCAGCATCGCCAAACGCTATGTCGGCCGCGGTATGCTGTTTTTGGACCTTATCCAGGAAGGCAACCTGGGTTTAATCAAGGCGGTAGAGAAATTCGATTACCGTAAGGGCTACAAGTTCAGCACCTACGCCACCTGGTGGATCCGCCAGGCCATTACCCGCGCCATTGCCGACCAGGCGCGGACCATCAGGATCCCGGTGCACATGGTGGAGACCATCAACAAATTGATCCGGGTGCAGCGCCAGCTGCTTCAAGAACTGGGCCGGGACCCGACGCCCGAAGAAATCGCCAAGGAAATGGATGTCCCCGTAGAGCGGGTACGGGAAATCATGAAGATCGCCCAGGAACCGGTATCCCTGGAGACGCCGATCGGGGAAGAAGAAGACAGCCACCTGGGGGACTTCATCGAAGACGAGGATGCCCAGGCGCCGGCCGAGGCCGCTTCCTTTATGCTCCTCCGGGAGCAGCTGGAGGAAGTCCTGGATTCCCTGACACCCAGGGAAAAGCGGGTTTTACGCCTGCGTTTCGGCCTGGATGACGGGCGGGCACGCACCCTGGAAGAAGTGGGCCAGGAATTTGGCGTCACCAGGGAACGCATTCGCCAGATCGAAGCCAAGGCGCTGAGAAAGCTGCGCCATCCCAGCCGCAGCAAGAAACTGAAGGACTACCTGGAATAGCGGGAGTCGGTTCCCGATTTAGCATCTGACTGTTGACCGGGGCGGCATTTCTGGGTATAATATAATCGTTGGCTTTCCTCGGTAGCTCAATGGTAGAGCGCCCGGCTGTTAACCGGGTGGTTGCAGGTTCGAGTCCTGCCCGGGGAGCCAGAAAGGGCCCATAGCTCAACGGTAGAGCTGCCGGCTCATAACCGGTTGGTTCCTGGTTCGAATCCGGGTGGGCCCACCAAAAAAGAAAATAAGGCCAGCAGCGGAGGTCAGGAGGTGACCGTGAAGTGCTGGCCTTTTTTAATTACCGCCAAAACGCATATAGCGGCAGGGCGGCAGCCGGGAAGGCCGCCGGTATCAGGCTCCCGGCCCGCCTGCAGGCCGTAGCCGGCATGGTGCCGCCGGGCAGCCGTGTTGCCGATATCGGCACCGACCACGCCTATCTTCCCCTGTACCTGGCCGGCAGCGGCCGCTGCCCGCGGGTGATTGCCGTGGAAGCGGCGCCGGGTCCTTACCGGCGCGCCGTGGCCGCCGTGGCGGCCGCCGGCCTCCAGGAGCGGGTGGAAGTGCGCCTGGGAGAAGGCCTTGCGCCCCTGCAGCCGGGGGAAGTAGACACAGTAACCATGGCCGGCCTGGGCGCCCTGACCCAGCAGGGGATCCTGGAGGCGGGGCGGGAGGTGCGGCAGGAGTTAAAACGCCTGATCCTCCAGCCCCAGGGGGAAGCCGGGCCTTTGCGCCGCTATCTCGCCGCCACCGGCTGGTATTTATATAACGAAGATCTGGTTTACGAGGCTGGCCACTATTATATCATCCTGGCCGCCAGCCAGGGTACAAGCCCGACTTACAGCGACCTGGAGTGGAGGATAGGGCCCCTCCTGCTGCAGCGCCGTCACCCCCTGCTGCGGGATTATCTCCTGCACAAAATGGAAAAGCTAACAGCAGCCGTCCGGCAGCTGGCCGCCGGCCGGGGAGAGCGCGCGAAAGAAAGGCTCATGGATTTAAGCCGGCAGCTGGAAGAGATACGGGAGGTGCTAGCATGGTTGCCAGGTGCAGAGAAATCATAGCCGTTATGGAAGCCCTGGCCCCGCCGGAACTGGCGGCGGAATGGGATAACGTCGGTCTCATGCTGGGTTCGCCGGAAGCGGAAGTCCGCCGGATCCTGGTCTGCCTGGACGTTACCATGGCGGTAGCCGCGGAAGCTGCCGCCCGGGGGGCCAATCTCATCATCAGCCATCACCCCTTATTTTTTCGCCCCCTTAAATCCTTACGTTTTGACAAAGCCCCGGGCGATCTGGTCCGGCGCCTCATCCAGGACAACATCATGGTCTACTCGGCCCATACCAATTTAGACAGCGCCGATTTGGGCGTCAGCTATCACCTGGCGGTAAAGCTGGAACTGGAAGATATCCAGGTCCTCCTTCCCACCCGCCGGGAGAAGTATTATAAGCTGGTGACCTTTGTGCCGGAGGACCATGAAAAGATCGTGCGGGAAGCCATTACCCGCGCCGGGGCCGGCTGGATCGGCAATTATTCCGACTGCACTTTCCGGGTGGCCGGCACCGGTACCTTCCTGCCCCTGGCCGGCACCCGGCCCTATATAGGCCAGGAAGGGGAGGTTACAGAGGTCAAAGAATACCGCCTGGAGACCATTGTCCCCACCGGCAGGCTGAAAGAAGTCCTCCAGGCCCTGCTGCAGGCCCACCCTTACGAGGAAGTAGCTTACGACATCTACCCCCTGGCCAACGAAGGCCCGGCTTCAGGTATCGGCCGCCTGGGGGTTTTATCCCAGGCCGTGCCCCTGCAGGAATTTGCCCTGCAGGTGAAGGAAACCCTGGGGGCGGCCCGGGTCAACGTGGTGGGGGACAGGGAACGCAAGGTAAAGAAGGTGGCCGTCTGCGGCGGTGCCGGCAGCGATGTCATGACCACCGCCCGGGCTGCCGGGGCCGACGTTCTGGTCACCGGGGATTTAAAGTTCCACGAAGCCCGGGCCGCCGAGAGTTTAGGCCTGGCAGTAATCGACGCCGGCCACTTTGCCACCGAGAGGCTGATCGTCCCGGCCCTGGTGACCTACCTGCAGGACCAATTGCAGGAACGGGAAGTGATGGTCCTGGCCTCCCAGAAAGAGCAGGAACCGTGGTACGTACTCTAAATAAACATGGGGATTACCCGTCCTCCCGTGTCAACTCATATAAAAACCTTACCGAACGAAGAAGGCTCACTCAAATAAAAACCTAACCTAAAAGGCTATAATTGAAAATGGATATTCTTCATCATCTCCTTTCAGCCTTAGAGCCTGTGG
>Ga0247720_100267_pt1 | contig 22882 bp, 22 predicted proteins | sample MSEWel2015_12_15_FD_189078 | JGI IMG/M metagenome (GOLD analysis project Ga0247720, IMG submission 189078) | Subsurface sediment microbial communities from gas well in West Virginia, United States - MSEEL Well Study Marcellus 3H_2015_12_15 | ecosystem: Environmental > Terrestrial > Deep...
CGGGACGGGGGCACGGTAGGCGTGGGTGCCGGGCAGATGAACCGCGTCGGGGCGGTGGAGATTGCGGTGCGCCAGGCGGGAGAGAAGGCCCGCGGTGCGGTGCTGGCTTCCGACGCGTTCTTCCCCATGCCGGATTCGGTCGAGGCGGCAGCGCGGGCCGGGGTGACGGCCATCATCCAGCCGGGCGGTTCCGTCCGCGATGCGGATTCCATCCGCGCGGCGGATGAAGCCGGCATGGCCATGGTCTTCACCGGCATCCGCCACTTCCGGCACTAATTTCGGAGGTGAGCGACATGAAGGTCCTCGTGGTTGGTGCTGGCGGACGGGAACATGCGCTGGTTTGGAAGCTGGCCGCGAGCCCGCGGGTGGATAAAGTTTACTGTGCCCCAGGGAATGCCGGGACGGCGGAGCTGGCCGAGAACGTGCCTATCGGCGCTACAGAGATCAATGCCCTCGCCGACTGGGCGGCGGCGCACGACATCGACCTGACCGTGGTCGGGCCGGAAGCGCCGCTTACGGCGGGACTGGTGGACGCCTTCAGCGCCCGGGGGCTTGTGGCTTACGGGCCTACCCAAAAGGCGGCGGCCATCGAGGGGAGCAAGGCCTTCAGCAAAAAGCTAATGGAAAAGTACGGCATACCCACCGCCCGCTACCGGGTCTTTACCGACGCGGAAGAGGCACGCCGCTATGTAAAAGAAAAAGGAGCTCCGCTCGTTCTTAAAGCCGACGGGCTGGCCGCCGGGAAAGGCGTCACCGTAGCCTTGACGGAAGAGGAGGCCCTCGGCGCCGTACACGCCATCTTGGAAGAACGGGCCTTCGGCGCCGCCGGCGAGCGCCTCATCATCGAGGAGTATCTGGAAGGCGAAGAGGTGACCGTGCTGGCCTTCGCCGATGGCGAACACGTGCTCATGCTGGAGCCCTCCCAGGACCACAAGCGGGCGCTGGACGGCGACCGCGGGCCCAACACCGGCGGCATGGGCGCCTACTCTCCTGTGCCGGCGCTCACCCCGGAGCTTGCCCGGCGCGTGGAGGCCGAAATCCTAAGGCCCACCGTGGCCGCCCTCGCGGAAGAGGGCCGGCCGTACCGGGGCGTGCTGTACGCCGGCCTAATGCTTACGGCGGACGGCCCCAAAGTGCTCGAGTTCAACGCCCGCTTCGGCGACCCGGAGGCTGAGGCCCTGCTGCCGCGCCTGATGACCGACTTGGTAGAGGTGGCCGAAGCCACCGCCGCCGGGCGCCTCGACCGGCTGTCCCTGGCCTGGCGGCCTGAGGCTGCCCTGACGGTAGTGCTGGCCTCCGGCGGATATCCCGGCCACTACGAGACGGGGATTCCCATCCAGGGGCTGAAGGAGGCGGCAGCGCAGCCGGAGTCGCTGGTTTTTCACGCCGGGACGCGCCGGGAAGGAAACCAGGTTGTGACCGCCGGCGGCCGCGTTCTGGCGGTGACCGCCCTTGGGCCGGACCTCAGGACCGCGCGAGAGCGCGCGTACCGGGCGGCAGACCTGATTTCCTTTCGCGGCCGCCACTTGCGCCGCGATATTGGCTGGCGGGCCTTTAAATTGGGATCTTGCTAACCCGCCTCATTTTTTCAGTGATTGAAAGGAATTCTGCCCCAAAGGGCGAATAGAGAAAGCCAACAAGGACGAAAGGAGGGTACGGAGGAAAAAGGAAACGAGCCGACCGCGAGCGACGAAAAAAGGAAAGGGTCAGGAGGTGGAAAACATGCGCTTTAGGAAAACGGTTGCAACGATAGGAGTTGTATCCGCCCTACTTGCCCTCGCCCTCACCGGTTGCCAGAGCAGTGCGCCTAAAGGCGGCGAGGGCGGCAAAGCCCAAACCCTCACCCTAAAGGCGGGCCATGCGGTGGCCGAGACGCATCCGTATCACCTGGGCTTGGTGAAATTTGCCGAGCTGGTGAACCAAAGGACAAACGGCCAAGTCAAGATTGACATTTACGCCAACGGCCAGCTCGGCAACGAGCGCGACATGATCGAAGGCCTGCAGATCGGTACCCTGGACCTCGTCGTAACTTCCACCGGCCCGGTAAGCAACTTCGTTCCGGAGATGGGCGTGGTAGACCTGCCCTTCCTCTTCCGCGACCGCCAGCATGCGTATAAAGTCCTCGACGGCCCCATAGGGCAGGACCTGCTCAAGAAGTTCGATGCCAAAAACATCGTCGGCCTGGCCTTCTGGGAGAACGGCTTCCGGCACCTTACCAATTCCAAGCGCCCGGTGAATACTCCGGAGGACGTCAAGGGACTTAAGATCCGCACCATGGAGAACCCAGTGCACCAGGAGACCTTCCGCGTTCTCGGCGCCGACCCCACGCCCATGGCTTGGAGCGAGGTCTTTACGGCCCTGCAGCAGAAGACCATCGACGGCCAGGAAAACCCCATCCCCATCATCTACAACCAGAAGATTTACGAGGCCCAGAAATACTTGGCCCTTACTGGCCACTTCTACTCCCCGGCGCTTCTTTTGATGAGCAAAGGGACATTCGATAAGCTCACGCCGGACGAGCAACAAATCTTCCGCGAGGCGGCGGTGGAAGCCGCGGGCTACGAGCGCGACCAAATCAAGAAGCAGGAAGATGAGCAGGTAGACAAGCTTAAGGCTCTTGGCATGGAGATTACCCAGCCGGACCGGGCGGCCTTCCAGGAAGCTACGAAAAGCGTTTACCAGAAGTTTGAGCCCCAGTTTGGCAAGGAACTTATTCAACAAATTCTGGATACCAATTAAGCCGTGGTGGAGGGGGCGGGCCGCGCCGCCCGCCCCCAAAGGAGCGTGACTTTAGCGTGCAGCTACTCTGCAACTTAAGCCGGAAGTTAGAGGTAGTTTCTGAAGGCCTTCTTTATCTCCTCCTTCTGGTGATGGTAATTACGACTTTCCTGCAGGTGTTTTTTCGCTACGTCATCTTTCATTCTCTTCCCTGGTCCGAAGAGGTTTCCCGTTATGCCCTGGTATGGCTCACCTTTATCGGGGCCAGCTACGGCCTAAAGCGCGGGGTTCATGTGGCAGTGGAGGCGCTGGTCCGGACCTTACCTCCGGGACCTAAGCGAGGCCTTAAAGCCCTAAGTTACCTGCTCATGGCTCTTTTAGGTTTGGTTCTCTTGGTGTACGGGGCCAAGCTGGCACAGGTCAATATGAGCCAACTTTCCCCGTCGCTACACATCCCCATTGGCCTGGCCTACGCGGCGCTCCCGGTGGGAGGGCTGACCATGTTCATTCATGCTCTTGCCCTCCTTTCAGCTGAGGCGAAGGAGGTGGAGGGCTGATGTCGGCGGTGGCCGTAGTTCTCTTGACGCTTTTAGTGGTGCTTATTGCCCTAGGCGTGCCCATCGCTTTCGCCTTGGCGCTGGCTTCCCTGGGGGCGATTCTGGTGCAGGGACAGATTCCCCTTCTTGCCGTTCCTCAGCGCCTGTTTACCTCGACGGACTCATTCGCCCTCCTGGCGGTGCCTTTCTTCATCTTGGCCGGTGAGATCATGCAACAGGGCGGGATATCGCGGCGACTGGTGGCCTTTGCCAACGATCTCTTAGGCTGGGTCAGCGGCGGATTGGCTCTGGTGTCCATCGCGGCCTGCGCCTTTTTTGCTGCCATCTCCGGCTCCGGCGCGGCTACCACGGCGGCCATCGGCGGAGTCATGTACCCGGAGATGAAAAAGCGCGGTTACCACCCGGACTTCGCCGCGGCCGTCCAGGCTCTAGGCGGGACGCTGGGCATCGTCATTCCTCCTAGCATTCCGTTTGTCGTCTACGGCATAATTACCGGAGCATCGGTGGGGGCGCTCTTTCTCGCAGGGGTCATTCCCGGCATGTTGGGAGCTCTGGCCTACATGTTCCTAGCCTTCGCCCTAAGCCGCCGCGCCGGATACAGGAGCGGTGAGCTGGCCGGGCTAGGACAGCTTTGGCATTCGTTCCGCGAGGCTTTCTGGGGACTGCTTATGCCTCTTATCATCTTGGGCGGTATTTACGGAGGAGTTTTCACGCCGACGGAGGCAGCCGTCGTGGCCGTGGTTTATGCCCTGGCCGTAGCGCTCTTCATCTACCGCGAGATAGGGCTGAAAGACCTAAAGCGGATTTTTGTCGGGGCCAGTATTACCAGCGCCATGGTAATGTTCCTTATCGCCACGGCGGCTCTCTTCGGCTGGGTGATGACGCGCGAAAACATCCCGCAGCAGCTGGCGCGGGCCATCGTTGCCGTGGCCGGCACTCCACTTACTTTCCTTCTTTTAGTTAACGTCATCTACTTTGTGGCGGGTATGCTGCTCGACACTGTGGCCATCATTCTCCTCCTCGTGCCCATCCTGTATCCCATCGCGGCCCAACTGGGTATCGACCCGGTGCATTTTGGGCTGGTGACCGTTTTCAACCTGGGCATCGGCCAGATTACGCCGCCCTTCGGCGTCTGCCTCTTTGTCTCCTCGGGCATCTCGGGCATTTCTCTGGAACGGATTGCCCGGGCCATCTGGCCGTTTTTCATCCTGGCCGTGCTTCTTACCCTCCTTTACACTTACGTCCCGTCGCTGAGCCTGTGGCTCCCGGCCTTTCTAAAAGGGTAATGATAAAGACCGGCCCAGACACGAAGGGTGGCGCTTAAGCGTTCTCGAGAAGCCTGGGAATACTCTTACCGGGCGTTGCCGCTTTTTCAGTGGGCGAAACAGCGTAGGTGAATCGCCGGCGAGGGCGAAGAGGGAAGTTGAAGTAACATCTAGAAAGAGGTGCAAGTATGCTTTCCGACATGGAAATCGCCCGGGCGACTAAGCTTAAGCCGATCGAGGAGGTGGGCGCCACCCTCGGTATCGCGCCTGAAGAGCTGGAACTTTACGGCCGGTACAAGGCCAAGGTAAGTCCCGCGGTCTGGGAGAGGGTGAAAGGGCGGCCCGACGGCAAACTCATCCTGGTTACGGCCATCAACCCCACCCCGGCCGGCGAGGGTAAGACCACCACCACCGTGGGCCTGGGGCAGGCCCTGGCCCGCTTGGGGAAGAGGGTGGCCATCGCCCTGCGCGAACCCTCCTTGGGCCCCATCTTCGGCGTCAAGGGCGGCGCGACGGGGGGCGGGTACTCGCAGGTGGTGCCCATGGAGGACATCAACCTGCATTTCACCGGCGACATCCACGCCGTAACCACGGCCCACAACCTTCTTTCCGCCCTCATCGACAATCACCTGCAGCAGGGGAATGCCCTCGGGCTGGACCCGCGGCGTATCACCTGGAAGCGGGTTCTCGACATGAACGACCGGGCGCTCAGGCACATCGTGATCGGCTTGGGGGGCAGGGCCCAGGGCGTGCCGCGTGAGGACGGCTTCGACATCTCCGTGGCCTCCGAGGTTATGGCTATCCTCTGCCTGGCCGGGAGCCTTACCGAGCTCAAGGAGCGCCTTTCCCGGATCGTGGTGGGCTATACCTATGACGGCCGGCCTGTTACTGCCGGCGACCTGAAGGCTCAAGGCGCCATGGCCCTCCTTTTGAAGGACGCCTTGAAACCGAACCTGGTCCAGACCTTAGAGCACGTCCCGGCCTTCATCCACGGCGGACCCTTCGCCAACATCGCCCATGGGTGTAGCAGCATACAGGCCACGCGGCTGGGGCTCAAACTTTGCGATTACCTCGTTACGGAGGCCGGCTTCGGCGCCGACCTCGGTGCGGAGAAGTTCTTCGACATCAAGTGCCGCGTGGCCGGCCTTAAGCCCAGCGCGGCCGTCATCGTGGCCACCGTGCGGGCCCTTAAGCTCCACGGCGGGGTGCCGCGAGGCGAGCTTACAGAGGAGAACCTCGCCGCCCTCGAGGCCGGCTTTCAAAATCTGGAAAAGCAAGTGGAAAACGTGCGCCTCTTCGGCGTGCCGGCAGTGGTGGCCATAAACCGGTTCCCCACCGACAGCGATAGAGAGCTTTCCCTCATGGCGGAGCTCTGCGGGCGGCTCAACGTGCCCTTTGCCCTTTCCGAGGTTTGGGCGAAGGGAGGGGCAGGAGGATTGGAGCTCGCTGAGAAGGTGCTGGCGGCCTGCCGGGAGCCGGCCTCCTTCCGCTTCCTCTACGACGAAGCGGCGAGCCCGAAGGAAAAGATCGAGACGATCGCCCGGAAGGTGTACGGGGCGGCGCGGGTAGAGTATACCCTTGAAGCCGAGCGCGACCTCAAGGACATCCACGACCAGGGCCTGGACCGCCTACTCGTCTGCATGGCCAAGACCCAGTACTCGCTGTCCGACGACCCTATGCTTTTGGGACGCCCGCAGGGGTTCACGCTCACCGTGCGCGAGGTGCGCCTCTCTGCCGGCGCAGGTTTCATCATTCCCGTCACGGGCCAAATCATGACCATGCCGGGCCTGCCGCAGCACCCGGCGGCGCTCGACATGGATATCGACGAGACCGGCCGCATAACGGGCCTTTTCTGAGGAGGGACTGAGGTGGCGGCGGAGATCCTGGACGGGAAAAAGGTGGCGCAGGAGGTCAGGGCAGCCCTGAAAGAAGAAGTGGCCCGGTTAAAGGCCGGTGGGCTTACTCCCGGCCTGGCCGTGGTGCTGGTGGGGGAGGACCCGGCCTCCAAGGTGTACGTGAAGCAGAAAGAAAAGGCATGCCGGGAAATAGGCTTTGCCTCGCAGGTTCACCGGCTGCCGGAAGACACGGGCGAGGAGCGCCTGCTGCGGCTCATCCACGAACTTAACGCCGACCGGGCCGTGCACGGGATCCTGGTGCAACTTCCCCTGCCGAAACAGCTTGATGCGAACCGGGTGGTCCAGGCCATCGATCCGGCGAAAGACGTGGACGGGTTTCACCCCTTCAACGCCGGCCGGCTGGCGGCAGGGCTCCCGACAGTAGTTCCCTGCACGCCCCGCGGCATCATCCATTTGCTCGACGCCTACGGCATACCCATCGCCGGGCGGCATGCCGTGGTGGTAGGGCGGAGCAACATCGTGGGGAAGCCTCTGGCGCAGCTCCTTTTGGGGCGGGATGCTACCGTTACGGTCTGCCACAGCAAAACCGACGATCTGGCCGCCTTCACCCGCACGGCCGATATCCTGGTGGCGGCGGTGGGCAGGCCGCGCCTCATTACCCGCGACATGGTAAAACCGGGAGCAGTGGTGGTGGACGTGGGCATTAACCGCCTACCCGAGGGGATAGTCGGCGACGTAGATTTCAAGGCGGTGCGCGAGGTGGCGCATTACATTACCCCCGTTCCGGGTGGTGTAGGCCCACTGACCATTGCCATGCTGCTTAAAAACACGCTTGAGGCGGCCCTGGCCGGCCGAGGCGGCGGGCCGCGGGGCGAGTAGAATTCGTCGGCCCTGACCGCTTATACCGGCATGCGGAGAATTGGGCTTGGCCGCGCGCCGCTCGGGCGCCTACGCCGGTGCATATAAAGAGCCGGCAAGCCAGCACATTACAGGAGGCGAAAAAATATGGAAAAGCGTAAAGTGGCGATCCCGCAGCTTAAGGAAATGAAAAAGGCCGGGCAGAAAATCAAGATGGTCACGGCCTATGATTACCCTACCGCCGTGCTCATCGACAAGACTCCCATTGAGCTGATCCTGGTGGGCGATTCGCTGGGCATGGTCGTTCTCGGCTATGACGGCACCGTACCCGTGACCATGGAAGACATGATCCACCACCTTCGGCCGGTGGTAAAGGGCGCGCCGCATACCCTGGTGGTCGGCGACATGCCCTTCATGTCCTACAACGTAAGCCGCGAAGAAGCCATCCGGAACGCCGGCCGGCTGATGAAGGAGGGCGGGGCAGACTGTGTAAAGCTTGAAGGCGGCCAAGTGGTGGCGCCGACGGTGCGGGCCATCGTGGATGCCGGCATTCCGGTGATGGGGCATATCGGCCTTACGCCGCAAACGGCCTCGGCCCTGGGAGGGTTCAAGGTACAGGGCAAAGACGCCGCCGTGGCCGCGAAGCTCCTAGCCGATGCCCAGGCCCTGGAGGAAGCCGGGGCGTTTGCCGTTGTCCTCGAGTGCATCCCGGCCCAGCTGGCCCGACTTATTACAGAGAAGCTCACCATTCCCACCATCGGCATCGGCGCCGGTCCCTGGTGCGACGGCCAGGTGCTGGTGACCCAGGATATGATGGGGCTCTTTGACCGTTTTATCCCGAAATTTGTGAAGCAGTACGCCAACATAGGCAAGATCATGCTGGAGGCGTTTGAGAGATACGCGCAAGAGGTGGATGCCGGCGTTTTCCCCGACCTGGATCACTCCTTCACCATGAAGGAAGAGGAGTTGGCGAAGCTGACTAGAGATGCTGAATCAAACGCCCTGTAAAGCTGTTGCGTGCGGGAGGAGGAGCTAGGGATGCGCATTGCGGTGGTGGGCGCTGGGGCCATGGGCTGCATTTTCGGCGGCCTCTTAGCTGAAGGCGGCCACGAGGTGACCCTGATCGACGTTTGGGCGGAGCACGTTCAGGCCCTGAATGAGCGGGGCCTCAGGCTCACAGGCGTAAGCGGGGACCGGACGATTCCGGTCCACGCCGTGACAAGCCCTGAAGGACTACCGGTACAGAACCTGGTAATCGTTTTTGTTAAGTCGGCCCATACGGAGACGGCGGTGCGCCAGGCGGCCGCGCTGATCGGCCCGGAGACAATAGTGCTCACGCTGCAGAACGGCTTGGGCAACGCAGAGAAGATCGCGGCGCTAGTTGGGGCCGAAAAGGTAGTTGCCGGCGTTACGTCCCATGGCGGTACCATGCTTGGCCCCGGAGAAGTGCGCCATGCCGGACGTGGGGAAACGGTGCTGGGCGAGTTTACGGGCGGCCTCACGCCCAGGGTGGAACGCTTGGCCGCCATCCTTACGGCGGCCGGCCTGGAAGCGCGGGCGGTGGAGAACGTAGACAGCCTTGTGTGGAGCAAGCTCCTGGTGAACGTGGGGATCAACGCCATAACGGCCATCCTGCGGGTTACCAACGGGGAACTGCCGAAACACGAGGCCACGCGAGAGCTGGTGCGTTTGGCGGTGGAAGAAGGGGCGCGCGTGGCGGCGGCGAAAGGCATAAAGCTTATCCACGCCGACCCGGTGGCCAACTGTCTTAAGGTGGCCGAGCTCACCGGCCCCAACCTGTCTTCCATGCATCAAGACGTGCGGGCCAAACGGCGGACGGAAGTAGACGTGATCAACGGCGCCATCGTGGCCGAAGGAGAGAAACTCGGCATCCCCACACCGGTGAATAAGGTCCTCACCAACCTGATCAAGGCCATTGAGGCCACGTACTAGGCGTGGTTTCCTCTTTTACCGGCAGCCCGGCGGGTACAAAAAAGCAGCTCAGGCTTTTTCCTGGCTGCTTTTTTCGCCCGAAAACAGATTCAGTCCTGTTGTTCGGCAGGCCTTTTATCCAGCTGGGCCGGCGCCTTTTCATGGCAGTTTCCTGGCTGGTGCTGTCCGCCGTGCAGGCCGTGCATCATGAAGACGTGCATGAGCGGGCAGAGCAGGAAAAGACCGTACGGCAGGAGGCGGGCGAAGACGCTCGGCCCGGCCAGGAAGAGAGCTCCGCCAAGGATGATGGCCCCGAGGAGCAGAGGCACCAGGTAGCGGTTACGGTTCATCGTTTCTACCCCCATTCGGCTGCTCAAATACCCATACCATCTAGGGGTAGTATAGCGGACCCGAAACCTAAAGTCAAGGGATAGCGGCGCCTCCTCGCTTTTTAAAATGCCGCACCAATTAGTTTATCGGATCGCTGCCCGGATGTCTTCTTTTAGATCCTCCACATTTTCTATGCCGACGGAAAGCCGCACCAGAGCCTTTTTTATTCCTCGCCTTTCGCGTTCCTCTTCAGGTATGGAGGCATGGGTCATAAGAGAGGGTATGCTGATAAGGCTTTCCACCGCTCCCAGGCTTTCGGCCAGGGTTATGAGCTTCAAATTGCGTACCATCCGTTCTGCCAGTTCTTCCGACTCGAGCTCAAAGGAGATCATGCCTCCGAATCCGCCGGCCTGACTTTTGTGAAGGTCATGGCCCGGGTGTTCCGGAAGGCCGGGGTAATAGACTTTTTTGACCTGGGGGAGGGTCTTAAGCCACCGGGCGAGTTCCTGTGCGTTCTTTTCGTGGCGTTCCATCCGGATTCCCAGCGTTTTTATACCCCTCATCAACAGCCACGAATCGAAGGGACCCAAAACGCCGCCGGTGGCGTTCTGAATGAAGTGAAGCTGCTCCGCCAACCTGCCGTCCTTCACTGCTGCCAGGCCAGCTACCACGTCGCTGTGCCCGCCGAGATATTTCGTGGCGCTGTGGACCACGATGTCGGCCCCGAGCGTCAGCGGCTTCTGCCAATAAGGCGTCATGAAGGTGTTGTCGACGACGAGCAGAAAGTTGCGGGGTTTGCAGAATTGGGCCACGGCCCTTATATCGGTTATCCTGAGCAGGGGATTGGTAGGCGTTTCAATAAATACGGCCCGGGTATTCTTCCTGATGGCTTTTTCTATATTTGACACCTCCGAGGTATCCACGTAAGAAACCTCAAGGCCCGACCTAGAAAAGACTTTACTCAGCACCCGGTAGGTTCCGCCGTAAACGTCCTCGGAGACCACCAGGTGATCTCCAGCGGAAAAAAGAGAGAGAACTGCCGAAATGGCGGCCATTCCCGAAGAAAAGGCAAATCCCCTTACGCCTTCTTCAAGGGAAGCTACTATGTTTTCCAGAGCTTCTCTAGTCGGGTTGCCGGTTCGGGAATATTCGTATCCCTTGTGTACCCCAGGGCTTTCCTGCTTGAAAGTAGAGGTCTGATAAATGGGGTAGCTTACGGCCCCGGTCTTTATATCTACCTCGAAACCGGTATGGAGGACTTTTGTATCGGGCTTCACGGTTAAATTCCTCCTTGGTAAATTTTCTTGCTCAAGTACCTTTCGCTGCCGTCGGGAAAGATGGTCACGATGCTGGCCGGACCTTTGATTCTTTTGGCGATCTGATAGGCTGCAAAAAAGGCCGCTCCCGAGGAACTGCCCACCAGCACCCCTTCCCTCCGGGCAAGTTCCTTGACCATTAAAAAGGCATCTTCGTCCCTGACGGTGACCACTTCATCGATTAAGCCCACGTCCAGGGTTTTCGGTATAAATTCCACACCGATTCCCTCGGTCTTATGCGGTCCTTTCGGACCTCCGCCGAGGATCGATCCCTCCGGCTCTACGGCTACGGCTTTTACCGCCGAATTTTTCTCCTTAAGGTAGCGGGCTACGCCGGAAAAGGTGCCGCCGCTTCCCACCCCGGCCACGAAATAGTCTATCTTCCCTCTAAGCTGCTCGTAAATTTCCGGGCCGGTGGTACTGTAGTGGGCCAGGGGGTTAGCCCGGTTTTCGAATTGGTTCGGTATATAGGCTCCATCTATTTGCCGGGCAAGTTCCAGGGCTTTCTCAATGGCGCCCTCCATGCCTGCCTCAGTAGGGGTGTGAACGATTTCCGCACCTAAAGCCTTCATGAGCTCTTGTTTTTCTACCGAGAATTTTTGGGGCACCACTAATACAACCCTGTACCCCTTGCCCAGGGCGGCCATAGCCAGACCTATACCGGTGTTGCCGGCCGTAGGTTCTATTATCGTACCTCCAGGTTTTAAGAGCCCGGCTCTTTCGGCTTCTTCCAGCATGAAAATCCCTATTCTGTCCTTTACACTGCCCCCCGGGTTAAAATACTCCAGCTTGGCGTACACGTTGACCCCTTCCGGCATAGGAAAACGGGTTATTTTCAATATTGGAGTATTGCCTATGAGCTCTTTGATATCATCGACTACCGGTCCGGGCATTTTCCTTGCCTCCTTTGTCGTCCTATTTCGTGGCGAGCCCGTGGCCGACATCTAAGAATGTCTTTATATTTTCAAGAGGTGTATCCGGCGATATTTCGCAGCCGGGCATCAACAGAAACCTGCGGTTACCGGCTTTCTCCATACACTCTAGGGCCTTCCTTTCTACTTCCTCCCTGCTGCCGTATTCCATCACTTGCGACGGGTCCACGTTGCCGGCAAGGCAAATCCTTTGGCCTAAAATTTCTCCGGCTTTTTCCAAGTCCACCTTGTGGTCGACCGACATTATGTCCGGCTCGATTTCCCTGATCAGATCAAGGCGATCAGCGGTATCCCCGCAGATGTGGAGTAGGACCGGGGTTCCAAGCCTCTTGATCTCCGCCACAATCTTTTTGAGGTATGGGTAAACGTACCTTTCGAAGTGTTTCCGGGATATGAGGTCGCCGGAAGCCACGGGGTCTGAAACATAGATCATCTCCGCGCCGCTTTCTACAAACGGGAGCCCGTACGCCAAGAATATTTCCGTAGATATTTCCAAGAGCTCGAACACAAATCTTTCATCCCTGTACAAAAGTCTCATGAAATTTTCAGAACCCACCATCTGGGCAGCCTGAGTGAAAGGCGCCCTGATATTTACCGCCACCATTGCTCTGTCCCTTAAGATCCGCTTTAATTCGACGGACGCCTGCCGGAGCTGATTCACCCTCGCATCACTGGCTATTTTCTTAAGGTCCAGCTCCTTGAGATCATCCCTGTCCTCTACCAGAGGCGCTTCGGCAAAAGGTGCCCCCTTTTCGGGGAATTCAAACCTGCCCCCCAGGACCATCAGAGGCACGCTGGTGAGGCCCGCCAGAAAGAAGAATATATCCGAATCGATATTTTGCGCTTCTTCGGCGACGACGGGCAACAGCCCTTCAGGATCTTCCAGCAAGCTCTTGATGCCGTACCCTCTACGGTTTAAGGCCCAGAACTCGGTGGCGAAAACGGAACAGGCCCGAACCCGGGCGCCCTTTAGCAGCTTTAAGACCCGCTGTCTTCCTTCCATGGCCGATCTCCTTCCGGAAATCTCAAACTTCTTGCAAACAGGCCGTCAAAACCTTCCAGCGTGGAAAGCTCCAGGTACCTCACCCTGCTGGCAATATTCTCGGCTTCTTTTCTCTTGGCTCCGGAAAACAGGCAGAGCGTGGCCCCGGCTATAGAAGTGTTTCCTGCGAACGTGAGGCGTTCCGTCCATTCCCCGGCTATCATGCCTATCCGCGAGAGGCTTTCGGGGCGCAGGTGTGCACCAAAAGCTCCTGCCACGTAGACCCGGCGTACGTCCTTCAGGGAAATTCCTTTTTTCTCGAGCAACGCCCTTATGCCGGCCCAGATGGCCCCTTTCGCCAGCTGCACCTGGCGGATGTCCCGGGAGGTGATGAAAACATCGTCCTGCGGTTCATGACCGTAAGCGATGACGAAAGCGGTTGATCCTTCTTTTTCAACCAGGCGGGCCGCCAGGTTCGGACCGGCGATTTGCTGCGCTTTAGCTGGGGATACCATTTTGCCGCTGGGCTCCACAAAACCGATTTTCAACAGTTCCGCCACCAGGTCTACTATGCCGCTGCCGCATACCCCTTTAGGCTTGTCATCGCCGATCGTCCTGATAAACACATCTTCGCCTATTCTAACCTCTTCGACGGCGCCGTCGGCCGCCTTCATCCCGCAGCTGATGTTACCACCTTCCAGGGCAGGTCCTGCGGCGCATGAACAGGCTACCATTTCGCGGCCGTCAAAGAGCACTATCTCCCCGTTGGTACCGATGTCCACGAGCAGGGCGGCTCCATCTTCCTCGTAGATCTGACTGGCGAGAATCCCGGCCACTATATCTCCACCAACATACCCGGAAATTGCGGGCAGGCAGTAAATCCTGCCGAAGGGAGAGATCCAGATCCCCAGGTCGAAAGCTTTGACGTCAATACCTCCGGCCAGAACCGGGGTATAGGGGGCAGAACCTATGGATTCGGGATTTATGCCCAGGAACAAGTGGGTCATAGTAGTATTGGCGGCCACCGCCATTTCGTAGATGTCTTTTTTATCGATTCCTGTCTTTTGGGCGGCTTTTTCGAGCAGGCTGTTTACGCAGTCTACTATCGATTTTTGCAGCTCGGCCAGAAACGGCTCTCCCTTTTGCGCGTGGGAAATGCGGGACAGTACATCCTGGCCGAATTCTTTCTGGGGGTTTAAGGCGGAAACTACAGCTTCTTCCTTTCCGCTTAACATATTGACCAAAGACAGAACGACCGTCGTCGTACCTATGTCGAGGGCGGCTCCATATAATTTCCCGGTTGTATCGCCCTCCTCAATGCCGACTATCCGCTCGTTTCTGATTACCGCGGTGCCTTCTTCGGGCAGCCCCCTGGCTATGGAGCGAAGTATTTCCGGCCTGCAATTTTGGTCCAAGGGGCGGCCAACGGCCAGCGTAAGTTGCTCCTCTAAAGACCGGGCGTTCGCTGCATTCCTCAGGAAAAAGCGCCGTTTTTTTACCGGCGGAGCGATGGTCAAGCCGCCCATGATGCCCCGTTCCAGCACCCTGGCCCCTTCGTCTTTGAACAGGACTTCCACTTCCACATCGGAGGCCACCTGATAAAGGCAGGCCAAACGAACGCCTTCTTTTAATTCTCGCGCCGGTATGAGCTTTATCTCTTCCTCTTTGGGAGGATGGGCTCGGGATGTTATTTTCACCCTGCATTTCCCGCAGGTGCCGCAGCCTCCGCAGGGAGAATCCATTTTTATTCCGGCTCTTCGCAGCACTTCTTTCAAGTTTTCTCCGGCCCGGGCTTTTATTATCCTGCCGTCGGGTTTTAGAGTTATCGAGACTTCAGGCATTTTCTCCCTCCCAATACTGGTGAAAATACCGATAGAGGGCAACCAAGTTTTCGATAGAATCCGGCGTAAAACCGCCGTCGCTGGAGAATATATAACCGCTTCCGGCAAAAAGTTCCATGACAAAGCGCATATCGGCCCGCAAAGCTCCATTGCCTTGGCCGTCAAAATGGAGATTAAAATTGCCCATAAAAGCGGCTTGGCCGGCGATAAGCCGTTTTATATCCTTTAAGGCTTCGTAATCCAAGCCGTCAAATCCGTGAAGGACGTCTACCTTAAGGGCCAGCAAATCCGGCAGGATGGGCTTTATGAATCCGTCCGAGTGAAAGAAGGCCGGTTTCCCTAGCTGGTGTATGATGTCAACCAGCTCTTTGAGTTCGGGAAATAGAAATTCCCTTAAGGCTTTCGGTGAAAACAAAGGTCCGTTTTTTCCCGCCAGATCATCCAGAATAAAGATCCCGTCCACCTCAAATTGCGCCAGCTGCTCTAAAAGGGATTCGCGCCTTTTTCTTATCTGCCCCAGGACCCGACGGTACTTTTCCGGCTCCTTTTTAATCATCCGGGCGGCCACTTCCAGGGTGAGTTCCGTAAGGCTCTGCCAGAATATACCTGGAAGGGCTGCAAGTACGAAGTAATCCGTATACATTAGAAAGTACCTCAGTTCATCCAACGCTGAGGATAAACCGTCATTTCCCGGCAAATCAGGGTTTAAATGTACCACGACCAGGTCGGCCCCGAGGGCCCGGAGCAATCTCGCTTTGTCTTCGAGAGATAAACCTAAAAGCGCCATCTCACCACAGGGGGGCCTGTCTAAAATCTTCCTTTCCAGTGCGGCCCTTACCCTGTCTTTTTTCTTCACTCGGCCCCTCTCCCTTCGCCGCTCGAACCATGGCCCGGATGTTTGCTACAGGCGTCCTCGGGCCTATGCCACAGGCAGGGGCTAAAATGCCGGCGCCTTGCTTGATGGAAGTCATTGCCGCTACCGCCACCTTTTCCGGAGTTCCTTTTTCCAGCAGATAGGAGCTCACGTTGCCCATAACGACCTTTCCGGGCAGGCTTTCCTTCACCTCGCGCAGGCTCGTAACGGCGTCGATGCTGAGGACGGGTGATTTCAATTTGCTGAGCTCGGCCAGCACCGGCCCAAGCCTACCGCAGATGTGTACCATGGCATACCCAGAAGAGGCCTCTACCGCCTCCGTTATTTTGTTGATATACGGTACGACTACTTCCGAAAAGGCCCTTGGTCCCAAGATCTCGCCGGTACCGCTGGGATCGGCTATATTAATTACATCCGCTCCGGCCCTCAGCATGGCTCCGGCAAAGAATATTAGGTTGTCGGTGACAAAATCGAGGAACCTCAAAGCAATCTCCGGCTTTCGCCTAAGGGCCTTGTAGAATTCCATAGGCTCGATAAGGGAAGTGGCGAGACTTATAGGCCCGGTGATATTCCCAATAACCGGGGTCTCGGGGCAGCTTCCTTTCAATATCCGTACCGCTTCCAGCACGGTGGAAACCCGGTAGTGTTCTTCGGTTATTGACGGCAGGTTTTCCCAATCCTCAATTCTTTTCAACGGGTATTCCACTATCCGCGGCTCGGTAGATTCGGTGCCCAGGAAGACTTTGGCGCCGAGGGCCTCGGCCTCTACCGTCATGCAGAAGGGCACGCCCACATTTTCGATTTCCCCGAGGTGCTTCACGCCCAGAGAAAGCATGGCCATTTCTTTCGGGTCGATATGGGCCTGCGGCCACCTGTGCCCTGTGGCCATCATCACCTCCAGGACCGCCATATTCATCATACCCCCGGGGCATATCGCAGGCACCCGGTCTACCGGCCTGCCTTCCAGCACGCTTATGAGCCTCGTCTTTTCGCTGACCGTCATCGTCCTCCTCCTTGCGACGCCTTGGCCTGTGTTATTCCGAGCATTTCTTTGGCGACCCTCACGGCGCGGGCGGCATTTTCGCCGTATCCGTCGGCACCTATGGAACTGGCAAAGCTCGGGGATATAGGTGCGCCGCCAACCAGAACCTTTACCCTTCCCCTTAAGTTTTCTTTTTCCAGCAGATCGATGACCTTTTTCATCTCTCCCATGGTGGTCGTCATGAGGGTAGAAAGGCACAGCAAGTCGGCATTAACTTCCCTGACCTTCTCGACAAAAGCCTTGGCCGGCACATTCCTGCCCAGGTCATGCACGGAAAAACCCGACGCTTCGAGCATTACCTTCACCAGGTTTTTCCCTATGTCATGGGTGTCCCCTTCTACCACCCCGATCACGACCGACCCAAGGTAGAGATTTTCCTCTCTTTCGATATGCGGGGTCACCACACTGAGCCCCGCGTACATGGCATCCGAGCAGAGCAGCAGTTCCGGCACGAAATACTCGTTTTCTTCAAAAAGCTTACCGGCCTGGTTCATGCCGGCTACTAGACCTTCGTTGATTATCACCAGCGGATCGATGCCGGCCGCCAGCGCTTCTTGTGTGCGTTCTGCTGTAGCTTCTTCGTCCATGGAGAGAACGCTGTTGGCAATGGCTTTTAACAATCCTTCAAATTCCAAAGGAGAACCCCCTCTTAATTCCAAGTATTTCAATATGAATAATAGGGTTATGGCGCGGAACATAGGTCGGGTCGTGGGCGTGGGGGTGACATTGTCACCCTGAAGCTCGTCTGAGAAAATACCACCTATGAGCGTGCCGGTGACATATCAAAGACTAGTTTCGGGTGACAAAGTCACTGACGCCCTATAGGGATGAAGGTACGTTGCGCCTACACGTCGGCGAAAAGCGGAGTGGAGAGATACCGCTCCCCTGTATCTGGGAAGATGGCCACGATTAGCTTCCCCTTGTTCTCCGGCCGGGCGGCGAGCTTGGCGGCCGCCCAAGCGGCGGCGCCGGCCGAGATCCCGGTGAGGATGCCCTCTTCCCGGGCCAAGCGGCGGGCCATGGCGAAAGCGTCTTCGTCGGTGACGGGGATGATTTCGTCCAGAATGTCTCGGTTTAGCACCTTAGGCACGAATCCGGCGCCGATTCCTTGAATTCCATGCCTGCCTGGCGCGCCGCCGGAGAGAACGGGGGAGGCGGCCGGCTCGACGGCCACCGCCCGGAAACCGGGTTTACGCGCCTTGATTACCTCGGCGATTCCGGTGATGGTGCCGCCTGTGCCCACTCCGGCGACGACAATGTCGACTTTACCGTCGGTATCCTGCCAGATCTCCTCCGCCGTGGTTTCTCGATGGGCGGCCGGGTTGGCGGCGTTTTCAAATTGCTGGGGAATGAAATACCGCGGGTCTTCGGCGGCCAGCTGCTGGGCGCGGGCAACGGCGCCTTTCATTCCCTCGTCGCCGGGCGTGAGGACGAGCTCGGCGCCCAAAGCCTTTAGGATTTGTTGCCGCTCGCGACTCATGGTCTCGGGCATCACCAAGACGCAGCGTATTCCGCGCGCGGCGCAGGCGAAGGCCAGCCCGATGCCGGTGTTGCCGCTGGTAGGTTCAACTACCACCGAGTCGGGGCCTAGTCTCCCGGCGCGAGCCGCCTCGTCTAACATGCGGACGGCGATGCGGTCCTTTACGCTCCCCAGCGGGTTGAAGAATTCGAGCTTAGCCGCAACTGTAGCCCCGTCGGGCGGCACTACCCTCCTAAGGCGCACAAGCGGCGTTCGGCCGACAAGCTGGGTTATATCATCGGCAATCTTCATTATCAGTTCTCCTTCCCGAAATGGTTTTGTTCAGGCCCGTTCCGGATTCATTCCTCCTGTCCGTCTCATGCGGAAGGGGAAAATGCCGGGGCCGGTGAGGGCTTAGATGTAGTATTCCGGCTCGGCGCGACGGTGAGGCGGGCGCTCGCCGATATGCATTGGGGAGGTACCTAAGGAATTTAAGAAGGATTCCCAAGCGGCCACCCGCCGCTCCAGAAAAGCCAACCTCTCCGCCAGCGGTGCCCAGGCTTCGGCTTCGGCCAGGGCGCGCGGGCGCACGGCCCGTCCAGGTACGCCTACCACGGTAGTTCCGGGCGCAACGTCCTTGACCACTACCGCGCCCGCGCCGATTTTTGCCCCGTCGCCGATGCGGATGGGCCCCAGTATCTGTGCTCCGGCCCCGATGAAGACGTTATTACCGACCGTAGGGTGCCGTTTCCCCGTGTGTTTGCCGGTGCCTCCTAAGGTGACGCCGTGGTAAATCGTCACGTTATCGCCGATTTCGGCCGTTTCGCCGATAACGGTGCCGGCGCCGTGATCGATGAAGAGGTTTTTCCCTATCTTGGCTCCGGGATGGATTTCAATGCCGGTGAGGTGACGGCTGAGTTGGGAGACAAGCCGCGCTAAGAAACGCAGCTTCCGCTCATACAGCCAGTGGGCGATACGGTGAAAGAAAACAGCATGCAGTCCGGGATAGCAAAGGATAACCTCCGCTAGGCTGGGCCGTGCCGGGTCCCGGGCCTGGATGGCCCGCGCCAGTTGCCAGAGTTCGGCAATCATGAAGAGCTCCTCCTTTCATGCCCCGCGTCCTAGAGAAGAACCGGAAGAACCGAGTAAAGCGGTCGGCGTAGCTGTGGCCTTCTTCGTCGTGTTTAGCGCGGGTTTCCGCCGGACATCGCGTGCGCTGCACCAGGCCCACCTCCTTTCCCAAACAAAAACCTCCGCCTCGGTCAGAGGCGGAGGTCCACTCCGCGGTTCCACTCTGCTTGGGCAATACAAGCCCCGCTCGACAAGGGGACTACCATCCCCCGCGGCTTTAACGGGCCTTCCCGGCGGCACCTACTCCTTTCGGCGCCGCGGCTCCGGGGTGCACTTCAGCCGACCTTCCTGAGGGTTGCTTCCAGCCGCCGACAACCCCTCTCTGCCAGGAAGCCTTCAGCTTACTCTACCCCGTCTCTGCCTTCTTCAGCTGGTTTAGTAGCATTATAGCACTACGGCACAAGTACGTCAACCGGCAGGCCGCTAGTCTTCCACCTGCGCGATGGCCTGCTGGGGCGAGAGGTTGGCGTAAACCACACCCATAATGCCGGGCAGGTAACGATCCATGGTGCTCAGGTTGGCGTAAACCAGGTTTTTCACCAGGGCCGGAGTAAGTTCGTCGCCTTCCACGTCGATGGAAGTTTTGTAGCGAATTTCTCCGTCGCTAAAATCCAGCTCAAAATTGCCGATGACGAGGCCGTAATTGGCCCGGGTAAGGTACTCGGCCACCGCCAGCCGTTTTGCTTCCGGAACTTTAATCGGGCAGACGGAGTAGAAGATAAACTGCTGTTGCTCTTCGCGGGCTTCAGCCCAGCACTGCCAGTTCCCATTGCGGCCGCTGCACGGTAGGCTGAGAATCGGTTTGCCCTCGATGCGGGCGAACTTCCAGTCATCCTCGATAAAAAATTGGATGGCGGTCGCCAAGATTGGGCCCATTTTTCCACCTCCTAGGAAGAGGGTAATACTCGCATAAGTAGTGACATGTATTCGCCGTCGTGGCGGCAGGTTCCTGCAAGGGGTCCTCTGCCTGTAGTATCGAGCGCGGTGAAGGGTGGTCTTCACACGGAGGGAAGGATTTTGGCGGCGCACAGCGAAGAACCACCTATAGTGCCAATAGAGCGAGGTGATAGCGCATGGAAATGAGACGGCTCGGGCGCACGGGCCTTAAGGTTTCTCTTATCGGCTTCGGCGGCATTCCCATTCAAAGGGTAAAGCGGGAAGCAGCGGCGGAGGTTCTCCGGGCGGCGCTGGCGGCGGGCATCAACTTTTTTGACACGGCGCGGGGCTACACCGACAGTGAGGAAAAGTTCGGCCTGGTCTTGGGAAAGGAAGGGCCGCGCCCCGTCATCGCCACGAAATCTATGGCCCGCACGAGAGAGGGTATGGCCGCCGATATTGACCGGAGCTTGAGCAGCCTTAAAGTGGACTATATTGACCTCTACCAGCTCCATAACGTTCGCTCGCGGGAGGAACTCCGGCAGGTCCTCGCCCCCGACGGCGCCCTGGCCGCCCTGCGGGAGGCGCAGGCGGCAGGGAAGGTGCGGCACGTGGGCATTACCGGGCATGTGGTAGACGTGCTGATGGAAGCCGTCCGGACGGGGGAGTTCGAGACGGTGCAGTTCCCCTTTAATGCGGTGGAAAAGGAAGGAGCGGCGCGGCTACTACCCCTGGCTGAAAAACTGGACCTGGGCGTGATTGTAATGAAACCCCTGGCCGGCGGGGCCTTGCGACCGGTGCGGTCGGCGCTACGCTTTCTCTTCGACTACCCGGTTTCCACCATCATTCCCGGCGCCGATTCCGTGGCCCAGGTGAAAGAAAATGCCGCCCTAGGGGTCGACCCCGTCCCGCTGACCCCAGCCGAGAGGGAGGAGTTGGCCCGGCAGATCGAGAGGCTGGGCAACCGTTTTTGCCGTCGCTGCGAGTACTGCTTGCCCTGCCCGCAGGGGATAAACATCCCGTTCATTTTTGTGCTCGACGGGTATTGGACGCGCTACGGGCTGCAAGAGTGGGCGGAGGAACGGTATAGGGCGCTCGACGTCCGGGCGGATGCCTGCGTGGAGTGCGGTACCTGCGAAAGCCGCTGTCCGTACAATTTGCCCATCCGCGAGCTCTTAAAGGAAGCTCAAGACCATTTGAGCCGGGCCAAATGAAAGGGGATGTCCCTATCTTTGCTACTTTGTACCTCGCTTCAGCCCGCTTTTAGCATTAGACGAGGTTGACAGGAGTTTACACGGGTAAAATAATAAAAGAGCAACACTTTTGTAAAGAAGGGCCAATATGAATCAACTGGTTTTAAGTGGCGTATGTCAACGTTTGGGCGTAGCTCTGGTCTACCTGTTTGGTTCTCAGGCTGAAAACGGCCTAAAGCTTCTCCAGGGTGAAAAAGTCAGGATAACAGACCCGTTAGCGGATCTCGATGTCGGCATAGTAACTGAAAAGCCATTGCCTTCCGGAGCTGAGCGTTGTCGCTTGTACGCCGAGCTCCACAATGCCTTCCAAGATGTATTCGCGCCGTTCCCCGTAGACTTGACTTTGCTTGAGGAGAACCATGCTGTCTTCCAGGCTGAGGCGATAAAAGGAATATGCGTCTTCTCGAGCAGTCAGGAGCGTCGTGACCAATACGAAATGAACGTTCTGCGCCGAGCTGCCGATTTTCGACCTTTCCTTGAAAAGTTCTTTGAAGAGGCTCTGGAGGGGGTGTAGGGGGTGGAACTCAACCGGGTTTTGCTAGAACAACGGCTGGTGATGCTACAGGGTTATCTTGAGGAACTGGAGAAATTGGCCCAGATCGATAGGCAAGAGTTCGTTTCGAACAAGATTATAGTTGCCGCCGCTGAAAGCTACCTCCGGCGCTCCCTGGAAGTTGTCTTCGATATAGGCCGGCATATCCTGGCCAAGAGCGGCCTGGTTGACCTGGCCTCGGAATACAAAACTATAGCGCGTGGGCTGGTGAGCAAAGGTGTTGTAGCCCCGGAACTGGGCGAAAAGCTGACTCAGATGGCCGGATACCGCAACCGTCTGGTTCATCTCTACCACCAGGTAACTGACGAAGAACTCTACGAAATAATCAGCCATGATTTACCTGATTTCCGCGCGTTCTTGCACGCGATCAAGAACATTTTGGCCGGGCCAGGCCGGCTGCCCGAAGCTTGACGAAAATGGCCGATCGTGGTAAAATGAAAAACAATAAAGAGATAACTTCAATGATCGGGAAGAGTAGGCCGCGCTGACGCTTCCAGAGAGCCGGGGCGGGTGGGAATCCGGCAGCGCAAACGTCGGCCGAATGGACCCGGGAGAAGCAGATCGAAACGCGCCTTTAGCTCAGCTTGGCCGAGAGGCGCGGAGTAGTGGCTGCCGGCCGTCCGCCGTTAACCGGACAGGGTATCGGGCGTAAGCCCCGTACCCGGTGAGGGGGGCCTTTAGGGCCCAAGTAGGGTGGCACCGCGAGCAGACCTCTCGTCCCTTTTCGGGGCGAGGGGTTTTTTGTTACCCGTGGGGAGGTGAACGGCATGACGTGAAGGGCGGAGCGCGTACCGCCAATTATAGCCATTTCCGCTGGAGGAGGATTTACATGAAGGTTAAAGAAATGGCCGTTACCGCCCTTTTCTTGGCCTTAGGTTTTGTGCTCCACCAAATTACGGTAGGGCTTTTGGCCGGGATGAAACCGGACTTCGTCATTACCATGCTGTTTGTTTCATTTCTCATCCTCCGCAACGCGCGCTTGACCTTGCCCGCCGGCCTGGCGGCTGGAATCATCGCCGCCCTTACCACTTCCATGCCGGGTGGGCAACTACCGAACATCATCGATAAGCTGATAACCGCTGCGGTGGCCATGGGCATCATTAAGGC
>Ga0247720_100268_pt1 | contig 22854 bp, 19 predicted proteins | sample MSEWel2015_12_15_FD_189078 | JGI IMG/M metagenome (GOLD analysis project Ga0247720, IMG submission 189078) | Subsurface sediment microbial communities from gas well in West Virginia, United States - MSEEL Well Study Marcellus 3H_2015_12_15 | ecosystem: Environmental > Terrestrial > Deep...
GGATATCAGTAACGAGCTGATGGCCGAGACCCTTACCCGGGAACGGGACCAGTTCTTCTCGTTGTCGCCGGATATGTTCAGCATTGTCGATCTGAACAGTCATTTCTTCGAGGTGAACGCCGCCTTCGTAAACACTTTGGGCTATAGCCGGGAGCAGCTCCTCGGCACGTCCTATATGGCACTGGTGCATACCGAGGATCGGCAGAAAGTGATCGGCGCTGTCGAGTCACTGACCCGGGGAGTGGATATACAGGATCTCTTTATCAGGGCTGTAGACAGCGCCGGAAGCGAGCACTGGCTGCAGATTAACGCCATTCTGAGCGCCGACGAACTGATCTATGTCGTCGCCCGGGACATCACCGAAGCTCTGGAGACCCAGGAGCGACTCAAACAAAGTGAAAGCCTTCTTCGGATTGCCGAGAAGACCGCCCTGATCGGCGGCTGGACCGTAGAGGTCCCATCCGGCCGAACCGCCTGGACTGCCGTCATGTTTGATCTTTTCGAGCTGCCTCCAGGCAAGGTGCCGGAAGCTGAAGAAGGCCTGGATTTTTTCATCGGCGAATCCAGGCAGGTTATCGCTTCGGCGATCGACCTGTGTATCCAAACGGGTATTCCCTTTGACGAGGAGGTCCAGTTCAGAACAGCCACCGGCAGACAACGCTGGGCAAGAGCTATCGGTCACGCCGTCAAGGACAGTAGCGGAGAGATCATCCGTGTGCAGGGCGGATTTCAGGACGTAACAGCCTCCAGACAGGCCATGGAGCAGATCCGTCGCTTCGCAGAGAGGCAGGCAAACATTTTTGAGAGCATCACCGATGCGTTCTTTACCGTGGACAGGGAATGGCGAATCACCTACGTCAATCGCCGGTCAGAAGAGTACCTGAATAAATCCCGCGACGAACTGTTGGGCCACAGTCTCTGGGAGATGTATCCCGAGATGGCAGGAACCGAGTTTGACGAAATGTACCGGCAAGCCATGAGCACTGGCGAATCGGTTTCCTTCGAGGCGTATTTCGCGCCCCTTGGTAACTGGCTGGAAGTCAGCGCCTACCCCTCGGACGAAGGCCTGGCGGTGTATTACCGCAGTATCCACGAACGCAAGGAAGCGCAGTGGAAACTGGAGGCGGCGATGGATGAGCTGGAACGGAGCAATAGAGAACTTCAGGATTTCGCATTTGTCGCCTCCCATGACCTTCAGGAACCGCTACGGAAAATACGGGCGTTTTCGGACCGCCTGCTCGTGAAGTCTGATCAGTTCGGGCCCGATGAGCAGGATTATCTCAACCGCATGCAGTCGGCCGCTGCCCGCATGCAGAACCTGATTATGGATCTGCTTTCCTACTCCCGTGTTACCACAAGGGCCAGGTCCTTCGAACCCTGCGATACGCAACGGATTGTTCTGGACGTATTGCAGGACATGGAAACCTCGATTGCGTCCGAGCAGGCAAACATCGAACTGACCCCGCTGCCACCCGTAAAGGGGGATGCGACCCAGTTACGACAGGTATTCCAGAACCTGATAAGCAATGCCATCAAGTTCCATGAACCCGGCCAGCCTCCAACCGTCATGATCTACCCTGAGGGAACAGGAACAGATTTTTGGACACTGGTGGTAAGCGACAACGGGATCGGCTTCGATCCCAAATACGCCGAAAAAATATTCCACCCGTTCCAGCGTCTGCATAAACGAGAGGCATACGGCGGCACGGGCATAGGCATGGCGATTGTGAGGAAGATCCTTGATCGTCATGGTGCCGAGGTAAGCGTCGAGAGCGCTCCCGGAAAAGGAACAACCTTCAGAATCCAGTTCAGATACCCACAAACCCAGGGCGAGACAGAACATGAACAGTGTTGATAAAGAACCTGTAGTACTGATCGCCGATGACGATCCCGACGATCGCATGATGATTCAGGAAGCCTTCACGGAGCGTTGTCCCGGTTGTCGGCTCTGTTTTGTCCAGGACGGCGAAGAGCTGATGGCATTTCTATCGGACAGGGCGGCTCACCCTGATGCGGGGCACATTCCCGATCTACTCATGCTTGACCTGAACATGCCTCTCAAGGACGGCCGGGAGGCGCTCGTTGAAATCAAAGCAAACCATCGATACCGAACCATGCCGGCCGTGGTGATGACCACATCCGCCAGTGAGGAGGACAGACAGTTCTGCCTGGAAAACGGCGCTGACCGCTACATTGTCAAGCCGCCCGGCTATACGGAACTGCTGGAGGTTGTCGCGGCTTTGAAACCCTATTTCACAAGAAACACTGATCCCAATTAAGACCGAGTGATGATGAGTAATAGCGACCCCATTCTTCGAATTCTCCTGGTTGAAGATGATGAAGACGATTTTCTGATAACCCGTGATCTCTTGTCCGACGCAAGCCCCGTTGAGACCCGGCTGAGTTGGCGGGACAGTTTCGACGACGGTATCGAAGCACTGCACAGCCTTACGGTGGACGTTGCCCTGATTGACCTCAGACTCGGGCCGGATTCCGGCCTGGATCTGATACAGCAGGCAAGAAACGAGGGGATTACGACTCCATTCATACTGCTTACCGGCCAGGGCGACGATGATCTGGATGTCCGTGCCGTCGAGCTGGGGGCTGCGGACTATCTGACCAAGGGCAACATCGACAGCCACACACTGCTTCGCAGTATCCGGTACGCCATCGACCGCGCAGTGGCTACGGAGGTCCTGGCGAGCAGCGAGGCTCATTACCGGCTGCTGTTCGAGAACAATCCGGCACCCATGTGCCTGGTCGACCCGGAGACAGGAACGATACAGTCCATGAATCGCGCGGCCGAGAGTCTTTACGGATACTCGGCGGAAGCGATGAAAGGTAACAACTGGGAGACTCTCAGATCATCACCCGAAAATACGGTCGTTTCTCTCGAGGGATTGATCCTCCGGGAGGGTAGCACCCTTGAACATCATCAGACCCGGGATGGCCAGCACCTGTTCGTCGAGGTTCTTTCCGAAGAAATCGTCGTGAATCACCACAACCTGATTCTGCGAATGTTGACGGACATGACTGCGCAGATTACCAACAGCCGGAAACTCAGGCTGCTGCAACGATGCATTGAATCGAGCTCCAACGGCATTGTTATCTGCGATGCCCAGATGCCCGATATACCGATTGTGTACGTTAATCCGACCTTTGAACGGATTACGGGATACACAAGAGAGGAAGCTTTGGGCAGAAACTGTCGCTTTCTCCAGGGTTCGGAAAGAGATGCGGATAATGAGCTGGCGTGCTCCGAAATCCGGGATGCCCTGAGCAAGGGACGCGATGCATCGTCGGTTCTCAGAAATTACCGCAAAGACGGCACGCCTTTCTGGAACGACCTCTATCTCTCGCCTATCAGGAGCGACGCAGGCCACATTACGCACTTTGTCGGCATACAGAACGATATTTCAGAGCGCAAATCCGTAGAAAGTGAACTTGCCTACAACACCAGTCACGATGTGCTCACCCGCTTCCAAACAGGGCACTGTTGGAAGACCGGCTGATTCAGGCCTGCCAACTCGCCCACCGTTACCGGAAGCAGGTAGGTGTACTCTTTATTGATCTCGATGGCTTCAAGCTGATCAACGATTCCCTTGGCCACCGGGTTGGCGACAAGGTACTCATCGAGGTAGCCCGCCGCCTGAAAGGCATGGTGAGGTCGGGCGATACGGTTGCCAGAATGAGCGGCGATGAATTTGTCCTGCTTTTGCCGGATCTGGCATACAGCAGCGATATTATTATGATTGTCGAGAAGGTGATGGCTGAGCTTGCCGTGCCCTACAGACTGGATGAGCACAGCGTTCGCCTTACGGCAAGTATCGGCATTTCGGTGACCGATGGCTCTATAGACAAGCCGATGGAGCTGATCCAGCAGGCCGATCTTGCCATGTACAGCGCGAAACAGCTGGGACGCAATACCTATCAGTGGTTTTCGGAAGAGTTGAACACCTCTGCCAACTACCGGGTACAGTTGCGTAATGAGCTCCAGGATACGATCGAAAACGACGGCCTGACGGTCTACTACCAACCGCTGATCGATTCCCGGACCGGGCAGGCCCGCTGCATCGAAGCACTCGTACGCTGGGAACACCCGTCGCGTGGTCTGGTATCACCGGCAGACTTCATTCCGCTGGCCGAGGACACGGGGCAGATTGTTGAGCTTGGCAAGCAGGTGCTCAATAAGGCCTGCCGGGATATGGTGAGGCTGCAGCAAGCGGGATTCCGTGAGTGCACCGTAGCCGTGAACGTATCGCCGGTACAGGTTCGCAAGGAAGGTTTTATCACAACCGTTCAGGAGGCTCTTTCCAGTTCCGGCTTACAGGCTGAATCACTGGAACTCGAGATCGTTGAGTCAGCAGTACTTAACGACACGGATCAGGTAATCCGTGTTCTGCGTGAACTGCGTGAACTGGGGGTGGGTATAGCCATCGACGACTTTGGCACGGGCTTTTCCAGCCTGAGCTATATAAAATTGATGCCCGCGAACAAGATAAAGATCGATCGTTCTTTCATTCAGGATGTCATCAAGAACCGGAGCGACGCCGCCATCACTCAGGGTGTGATCTCAATGGCGCATCATCTTGGCCTGGATGTGGTCGCCGAAGGTGTCGAGACGGAGGCACACGCAGCCTTCCTGAGAAAGCACAAGTGTGATCTCCTTCAGGGATTTGTTTTTGCCCGACCAATGCCATTTGACGATCTGAAAACCTATATGAACACGCACGGAACCATTCCAGGGCAACTTCCCCAGGCCGAAGCCGACAACCGGAAGACGCTTCTGTTACTTGATGATGAAGAAAACATCCTGCGGGCACTTGCCCGGGTGTTCCGGCGGGACGGCTATCGGATACTGTCCACCACCAGCATCAGCGAAGCCTTCAAGCTCCTGGCCGAAAACGACGTTCAGGTCATCATTTCAGACCAGCGAATGCCGGAGATGTCGGGCACCGAATTTTTGAGTCAGGTCAAAGCCATCCATCCGGAAACAGTGCGGATCGTGCTGTCTGGCTATACCGATCTGAAATCGGTAACCGACGCCATCAACGAAGGCGCGATCTACAAGTTCCTGACCAAACCCTGGGACGACAAACAGATCCGGGCACATATTCAGCAAGCGTTTCAGTACCATGCAGCCATGCAGACTTGATGAAAGCGTTCACGTAAACCACTGCTTCAACTGGAGTTGAATCCGGATTCAGAGGTAGACTGTCGCCACCATAAGCAGTATTCAGGAAACCTTGTTTTGACCGATCTTGTCCGAATTGCACCCGGCGCGCTGACCATTGGCCGGCCTCTGCCGTGGAATGTCTATGACGCCGACGGCAATGTCCTGCTGCGCCAGGGCTATGTAATTCAGACCAACTCCCAGCTGGAGCAGCTGTTCGAGCGTGGCCGGTTCAAGCCCCGCAAGATCGAGCGGCCCCAGGAGGAAGTGTTCGAGGACAACCGGGAGCGCAATCCGTTTGCCGATTACCCGGACCTGCTCCATGCCCTGGAAGCCACGTTGAAGGCGATCACTGAAGCCGACCCTTCGGCGCAAAAACGCCTGCTCGGCCTGGCCCGGATGATCGAGCGCACCTGCAACGAATCCCCGGAGGCGACGCTGGCCCTGGTTCACCTCTACTCTATCGGACCGGTGATCCACGAACAGATCCTGTTCTACGCCATTCTCTGCCAGTTTGTTGCCCGGCAATTCGGGCTGGAGGAAAAGCGGATTGCGGTGCTTACAGCCGCGGCACTCACCGCGAATCTGGCGCTGGTCCCGATTGCCGACAAGCTCAATGCGTCCAACACGATCCTGAACGACGATCAGCGGGGCGTGATCCGCAAGCACCCGGAGCGGAGCATTCAGGCGCTGCGGGCAGCGGGTATCGACAATAAACTGCTACTGACCATCATTGCCCAGCACCATGAGCAGGCCGACGGCAGCGGCTATCCCAAAGGCCTGAGTGGCACCGAGATACGGCCCGAGGCGGAGATTCTGGCCCTGGCCGAACGCTACGTGGCGATGATCACCAAGCGGGCTTACCGCCAGCGCATGAACATCGCCGATGCCCGCAAGCTCATCGGCAACCTGGCCGATGGCAAATTCCGGCCGGCGATACCCAAAGCACTACTCCAGGTTCTGGGCGACTACCCGCCGGGCATTCTGGTACGTCTCGAGAACAACGAAGTGGGCGTGGTAACCCGCCGCCCGGTCCGGGCCCGGGGGCCGTTTGTGAAGGCCATTTTCGGGCCCCGGGGCAACCGCTACAGCGGCACCTTTGAGCGCGACACCAGCCTGCTGGAGTTCAACATCCGGGCCCTGGAAGAGCCCGAAGTCATGCCCTCCATGGACTTCAGCCTGGTCTGGGGCTTCCGCTCATAGAGCTGTCACAGGCTGCTCACAAGCCCATTGCCTCGGCGTGATGATCGAGATGGTCATCGATAAACGAGGCAATGAAGAAGTAGCTGTGATCGTAACCCCGGTGCATGCGCAAATTGATGTGGTGGTGGAACCTCTCACAGGCATCCGCCAGCGCGTCCGGATTCAGCTGACTGTCCAGAAATTCGTCTGCGGTTCCCTGATCCACCAGTAAGGGCAGCCGCTCCCGGGCGGTGGGAATCAGCAGGGTCGCGTCCCATTCCTCCCATCTGCGGGGATCATCACCAAGGTACCCGCTAAAGGCTTTCTGGCCCCAGGGGCACTCAGTGGGGTTGGCAATGGGCGCAAAAGCGGACACCGAGGCATACCGGCCCGGGTTTTTCAGGGCCGCAATCAGAGCGCCGTGGCCACCCATGGAATGACCACTGATGGAACGCGTATCGGTTACCGGCAACTCGTTTTCCACCAGCTGCGGCAATTCCTTCACCACGTAGTCGTACATCCGGTAATGGGGCGCCCAGGGTTGCTGCGTGGCGTTGATGTAAAAGCCGGCACCGGAGCCAAAGTCATAACTGTCGTCTTCGCCCGGCAGGTTCAGCCCCCGGGGGCTGGTATCCGGGCAGACAATGGCCATGCCCAGCTTCGCGGCGCGTTTCTGGGCACCGGCTTTCTGCATGAAATTCTGATCGGTACAGGTCAACCCGGAAAGCCAGTACAGCACCGGTACGTTTTTCGGATTGGAGCCTACGGCCGCCGGCGGCAGATAAACCGCGAACTCCATCTCGCATTCCAGGGTGGCCGAGGTGTGACGGTAACGACGGTGCTCTCCTTCGAAACTGACGTTCGTGGACAAGAGTTCCATAATGGCCTCAATCTTTACAGGAAGTGGATCAGTCTTCAGCTCTGGCGTACCTGGGCAGCTCGAGCCCGCAACCGGTCCGGGCCAGCTCAGCCAGGATGGCTGTACGTGTAACAATACCTATCAGTTTGCCGTGATCCACAACAGGGTACACCTTGGGCTTGCCCGCGCCGAGGTTCTGGGCAAGATCAACCACCGACATCTCGGGGGAAATCGTCAGCGGCTTCCGGAACATCACATCGTCGACAATCGGGTCCCCTTCGCAGTGATAGCTGCTCACCAGCAGGGAATGAATGCAATCCTGCTCGGAGATGAAGCCGAGCACGTGCCGGTGGTCATCCACCACCGGAAGTCCGGTCACGTGGTTGTGTAACAGGGTTTTCACCACCTTGGTGAGTGGCGTTCCACACCGGATCGGCTCGATGTGATTCCACATGACATCTGACACTTTAAGCGAACGCATGGGCACAGTCCCTCTCGTTTGTGGATGGACGCCTTAACTATGAGCATAGGCAATCACACCCGAATCCACCACTTTTACCACCCTACCAGTTTACAAGAGAGAATAACTGACTAAACTCAATCGGTTATACCCTTTCAGGGTTCTATCAAACAATCAATCCATGGCTACAACAAGGAGATCCCATGGAAGCTATTTCTGAGGTTATCGGACAAATAAACGGACTGGTGTGGGGCCCGCCCATGCTGGTGATGATTCTGGGCGTCGGCCTGTTCCTGAGCATCGGCCTGAAGCTGATGCCAATCCTGAAACTGCGAGCCGGCTTCCGCCTGATGTGGAGTGGCCGGTCCCGGGGCGATGACGCCGATGGCGAGATTCCTCCGTTTCAGGCGCTAATGACCGCCCTCTCGGCGACGGTGGGCACGGGCAACATTGCCGGCGTGGCCACGGCGGTATTCCTGGGTGGGCCCGGCGCTCTGTTCTGGATGTGGCTGACTGCCCTGGTCGGGATGGCCACCAAGTATTCCGAGGCCGTACTGGCCGTGCGTTTCCGTGAGGTGGACGAACGCGGCGACCATGTCGGTGGCCCCATGTATTACATCCGCAACGGCCTGGGCAGCAAATGGGCCTGGCTGGGTATTCTCTTTGCGATCTTCGCCTCCGTTGCGGCTTTTGGTATCGGCAATACCGTGCAGGCAAACTCCGTTGCGGATGTTCTGGAAGCCAACTTCGGCCTGCCCCACTGGGCAACCGGCCTGATCCTGATGGTGCTCGTTGGTCTGGTGCTGATTGGTGGTATCCGGCGTATCGGCCATGTCGCCAGCGCCCTGGTGCCGCTTATGGCGGTGTCTTACGTGCTGGTGGGGCTGGTGGCACTGGCCCTTAATGCCAGCGCCATCCCTGAGGCCTTCGGCATGATCTTCACTCATGCCTTCAGCCCGATCGCCGCCCAGGGTGGCTTTGCCGGCGCAGCCATCTGGGCTGCCATCCGCTTCGGCGTTGCCCGCGGCATCTTCTCCAATGAGGCCGGCCTGGGTTCTGCTCCCATCGCCCATGCCGCTGCCCAGACCAAGGTTCCGGTCAAGCAGGGTATGGTCGCCATGCTGGGTACCTTTATCGACACCATCATTGTCTGCAGCATCACCGGCCTGGTCATTATCACCTCCGGTGCCTGGACCTCCGGCGAAACCGGTGCTGCACTGACGTCTCTGGCGTTTGAGCAGGGGCTGCCGGGCTTCGGGAACTATCTGGTGGCCATCGCCCTGGCGGTGTTTGCCTTCACCACCATCATTGGCTGGTCCTTCTACGGCGAGCGTTGTATCGAGTTCCTGTTCGGCGTAAAAGCCATCATGCCTTACCGGGTGCTGTGGATTCTTGCCATCCCGTTGGGCGCCACGATCAACCTCGGTTTCATCTGGCTGGTAGCCGATACACTCAATGCCATGATGGCGCTGCCCAATCTGATTGCCCTGTTGTTGCTCAGCCCGGTGGTGTTCAGGCTGACCCGGGAGTACTTTGAGAAAGAGAAGACGCTGGGAGTCTGAGGCCCCTTGTAATTGCATCCTCCGGCACCAAGATCTGTCGTATACACTCAAGTCTCAGACCCGACGGATCGCGGGCCGGATTCGCAAACGAAACTGCCACAATGATGATTGAAGGAGAGTACCCATGAGTTTACGCCTCGGAGATACCGCACCTGATTTCGAGCAGGATTCCAGTGAAGGAAAAATTTCGTTTTACGACTGGCTGGGCGACAGCTGGGGCATCCTGTTCTCGCATCCCGCGGACTTCACCCCGGTCTGCACCACCGAGCTGGGCCTGACTGCCAAGCTCAAGGATGAATTCGCCAAGCGCAACGTCAAGGCGATTGCCCTGAGTGTGGATCCCGTGGACTCCCACAAAGACTGGATCAAGGATATCAACGAGACCCAGGGCTGCGCAGTGAACTTCCCGATCATCGCAGACCAGGACCGGAAAGTGTCCGAGCTGTATGACATGATCCACCCCAACGCCGACAGCAGCCTGACCGTTCGTTCCCTGTTTGTGATTGATCCGAACAAGAAGGTCAGGCTGATCATCACCTACCCGGCCAGCACCGGACGTAACTTCAACGAGGTTCTGCGGGTGATTGATTCACTGCAACTGACCGACGACCACAAGGTTGCGACCCCCGGTAACTGGGAGCGTGGCGGCGATGTCGTGATCGTTCCGTCCCTGCAGGATGAAGACGAGATCAAGCAGCGCTTCCCGCAAGGCTACAAGGCCGTGAAATCCTACCTGCGGATGACACCGGACCCGAAGGCCAACTGGAGTGGCGAGTGATTCCAGAGTTGAAGATGGGGTCAGAAGAAATCTTCTTCTGACCCCCGGAGAGGGGATGAAAATGGGGTCAGAAGAAATCTTCTTCTGACCCCATCGTAATCTCAGAATGCCGGAACCACGGCACCTTCGTACTTCTCCAGGATGAAATCCTTCACGGCTTCAGAGGTCAGCGCGTCGGCCAGCTTCTGCATGGCTTCGCTGTCCTTGTTGTCTGGCCTCGCGACGAGGATATTCACGTAGGGTGAATCAGAGCCTTCGATAACCAGCGCATCTTCGGTCGGGTTCAGGCCCGCTTCCAGTGCGTAGTTGGTGTTGATCAGCGCCAGGTCCACCTGGTTCAGAATCCGCGGCAGGGTCGCGGCTTCCAGTTCCTTGAACTCCAGGTTTTTCGGGTTTTCAACGATGTCGCTGGCGGTCGAGGTGATCTTGCTCGGGTCCTCAAGCTTGATCAGGCCATGCTTCTGGAGCAGAAGCAGCGCACGGCCGCCGTTGGTCGGATCGTTCGGAATGGCAACAACCGCGCCCTCTTCCAGCTCATCCAGGGAATCGATCCGGGTGGAGTAAGCGCCAAACGGCTCGACGTGCACACCGGTTACCGGCACCAGGTTGGTCCCACGGCCTTCGTTGAACGACTCCAGGTACGGCTTGTGCTGGAAGAAGTTGGCATCCATCCGCTTCTGGGCAACCTGAATGTTGGGCTGGATGTAATCGGTGAATACTTTCACGTCCAGTTCCACGCCCTGCTCGGCCAGTTTCGGCTTCACGAACTCCAGGATCTCTGCATGAGGTACCGGAGTGGCCGCAACGGACAGCTCTTCAGCAGCGACAGCCCCCGAGAAAGTGGCTGCAGCAGCCAAGGCTGCGAATGTTTTCTTCAGATTCATATTTCTATTCTCCTGTGAAAGATAATGAGCAAATTGATCAGGACTCAGGCGTACGGCCCACGGTCGGAACCCCCTTCCGAAAAACGCCCGTAAATACGTCCCTGTAGGGCTCGGTCGCGCCATCCCTGGCGCTCCACGTTTTCGGAAGGGGGTTCCGACCGCGCGCCTATATCTAGCTGTGTTTATTTACGGCTGAAATACAGAACAAGACGGTCGCCAACCATCTGCAAGACCTGTACGAAAATAACCAGTAAGGCGACTGTAATGACCATCACATCGGTCTGGAATCGTTGATAACCGAAGCGGATGGCCAGGTCACCGAGGCCACCGCCGCCGATAACGCCGGACATGGCCGCGTAGGACACCAGGGTAATGGCAGTCACCGTGATGCCGGCGATGATGCCGGGAAGTGCCTCGGGTAACAAGGCACCCAGAATGATCTGCCTCACGTTGGCGCCCATGGCCTGGGTAGCCTCGATGATGCCGCGGTCCACCTCGCGCAGGGAGGTTTCCACCAGACGGGCGAAGAACGGGGCGCCACCGGCCACCAGCGGCGGAATCGCACCGGCGACGCCGAGGGACGTGCCGATCAGCATAACGGTGAACGGGATCATTACGATCAGCAGGATGATAAACGGCACCGAGCGCAGCACGTTCACCACGAACGACAGCACCGCGTAGGCGACCGGTTGTTCCAGCAGCTGGCGTTTGCCAAACAGGAACAGCAACACACCCACCGGCAAGCCAATCACGACGCTGAACAGCAGCGACAGGCCCACCATCACAAGCGTGTCCCAGCTGGCCCAGCCGATCTCACTCCAGTCTACATTGCTCAACAGGGCTTCCATCAGCGTACCACCTCCACGTGAACATCGGCCGCTTCAAACGCCCCCATGGCAATATCCAGATCACCGCCCACCAGAGACAGGGTCAGCTGGCCGTAGGGGGTATCCTTGATATGGTCAATGCGACCGGAAAGGATGCTGAAGTCGACACCGGATTCCCGGGCGACGCTGCCCAGAAGGGGTTTGTAGGTGGCATCGCCCTTGAAGGTGAGCCGCAGGATCCGGCCCCTGGCTTTCTGCAGGTCTTCCTGCAATTCCTCACTGTCGATACTCTCGCTCTCGAACACAAAATCCCGGGTGGTCGGGTGTTTCGGGTGCAGGAAGACGTCACTGACCGGCCCCATTTCCACCACCCGGCCTGCGTCCATGACGGCAACCCGGTCACAGACCCGGCGCACCACATCCATCTCGTGGGTGATCAGCACAATGGTCAGGCCCAGCTCGCGGTTGATATCCGCCAGCAGTTTCAGTACCGATTGGGTGGTTTGCGGGTCCAGGGCGCTGGTGGCCTCGTCGCACAGCAGGATGGTGGGGCGGCAGGCCAGTGCCCGGGCGATACCCACCCGCTGTTTCTGGCCTCCGGAAAGCTGTGACGGGTATTTGTTCGCCTGGTCAACCAGGCTCACCCGCGCCAACAGCTCCTGCACCCGGTCCCGAATTTCGCTCTTCGAGTAGATTCCCGCCAGCTTCATGGGGAAGGCAATGTTGTCGGCAACCGTCTTCGAGGACAGCAGGTTGAAATGCTGGAAGATCATGCCGACTTTGCGACGGAAGGCCCGAAGGTCCGCGGCGTTATAGTCGGTGATGTTCTCATCGTCGATCAGAATCCGGCCGCCGGTCGGCGGTTCCAGCAGGTTGATCAGACGCACAAGCGTCGATTTACCCGCGCCAGAGTGGCCAACGATGCCGAATACTTCGCCGGTTTCTATGGTCATATCGGTGGGGTGTAGCGCGGGGATCGCCCGGCCGCCTACCTGATACGACTTCTGTACCTGGTCAAATACAATCACGGTCAGCGCCTTGTGGGTGCAGCGTTAAAACCGGCAATTATAGCCCATACCGCCGGCAAACCCGAATTCAGGAATGATTCTCACTGTGTGTAGATATCCCTACACAAACGGTTACCTGACACCAGAGGCCCGCCTGAACTAAACTTGGATCGCAAAAGAACCTTACATTTTCCCGAGGCGCGCTGCCCAGAGACCCATCAAAGTGACCAACGAAAAACTATCAACGCCCTCAAGGATGAATTCCACCCAGGCATGGGTAACCTATCTCAGTAAAGTCGAGCTGCCGGTTCTGGCAAATACCCTCCGGCGCATCGACGAGCTGACGGACAGCCGGAACAGCACCGTCAACGAACTGGCCAACGTCATTCTCAACGATGCCCAGCTCACTTCCCAGGTTCTGCGGCTGTCCAATACCGTGTTCTATAACCAGACCCGGACCCAGGTCAGCACCGTCAGCCGGGCCATTACCCTGATCGGGTTCGACGCGGTGAAATCCATGGCGATTTCCTCACTGATCGTGGACACGCTCCTGCAACGTAATGACCGCCCCCATCTGCTGCGTTGCCTGGCGCGAGCGATTCATGCGGCGGTCCAGGCAAGGTGTCTGATGCCCAAACGGAACGAAACTGCGCTGGAGGAAGTGTTCATCGGAGCGCTGCTGATGAACATCGGCGAGCTGGCGTTCTGGTCCTGCGAAACCGAACAGGCCACGGAGCTCGAACAGCGCCTCAGGCTGGAGGAACCCCCGGTGGAGGCCCAGAAAGCGGTGCTTCATACCACCTTTACCGAGATTACCCGGGGCCTGGTAGAGGCCTGGTCACTGGGGCCGTTCATCCGGGATGTTGTTTCCCCCGGCCAGGCAAATTCCATGGCCTCCAGCCTGGTGCGCAATTCCGTGGAAATGGCCAGGCTATCCGAGCAGGGCTGGAGCGGGCCGGAGATGGACAAGGTTCTGGAAAAGCTGGGCAAGGACATCGGCGAAAGTCCCGCTGTGGTGCGGGACCAGCTCAAGGTGAACGCCTCCGAGGCCACCCGGGTGGCAGTTTCGCTTGGCATTCCTCAGGTGACCGCCATGATGCCGGGCGCCGACGGCAGGGCCGGTGATACTGCTGCCATGGCTCCGGACATGGATCCGGAACTGCAACTGGAGATCCTGCGGGAACTGAGTCAGTGCCTGGCTGAAAAGCCGGAAATCAACGAGATCTGTCAGCTGGTCATCGAGGGTATACACAGGGCCATTGGCATGCAGCGGGTGGCCCTGTTAATGAGCGACCGGACGGGCAATGAGCTGATACCACGGAAGCTGGGAGGCCGCGGGACTGAAGACTGGCGTGACCACCTGGTGATCCAGAAGGATGGAACCGGGCCGCTGGGCTCGCTGCTGCCCCACGCCCACTGCAGCATCTACGAGCCGAAGCCGAACTCGGAGGGTGTGCCTTACGACCGTTGGCTGGGCAAGGTGCCGGCCCTGATCGGCCCGATCAAGGCCAATGGGCGATTGGTGGGACTGTTCTATGCGGACAACGCGGCGGATACCTACGTACCCTCAAAGGAGCAGCTGACGGCCTTCGGGCATTTTATCCAGAATGCCCAGCTTTGCCTGACGTTGCTTTCCAGTCGCTGACGCCCGGGCGTTGGCCCCGGGCGTCACTTTTTCAGTCAGTGCAGGGCCCGCATCTGTCGTGGATAGAGTGCCGCGCTGACTTCCGGCTCCTCCAGCAAGTCCGCCAGCTCGCGATCCACATTGGTTTCCTCGCCCTCTTCCGGCAGCGGTTCGAACAAGGTACTCAGCCAGGAGGTGACCGAGGGTGCTTCATCCCGTTTGTAGTCGGTGGACAGCGCCTTGATCCGGCGGAAGCCGATAATGCGCTGGTGCTTGGGGTCCCGGATCTGTTCAAACCCCCGCCAGTACACATGATCCCGGGTGTGCAGCTGGACGAACAGGGTGTCGATGGGCCCATCTGAGCCCTCGGAGTCGTCAGACGCCTCCCTCACGTCTTCAGGAGCCGCCTCGGCTTCAATTTCAGGCTTCTTGTGACGGATGGTGGTCCAGGCCGGATAGAGTACGGCCACGGCATCCGCTTCAACGTGCTCGCGGGCGGCGCGGAGGATCAACCCCCAGCGGGCCTTGTCGGCATCGGTTTCAAGGGAATTGATGGGCAAATCGTAGCTTTGTTCGCTGGACAGGACTATCGCCATCATCGGGGCATCAAGCTCCCCCATGGCCTCGGCCTGTGCTACTGATACCAGTTCGTCGATTGCCATCGGTTGGTTCATAATGCGCTCGCCTCCTCGATGCCATCAGGATCTCTCAGGAAGAAGGGGTCTTCCTGTCTAACAGCATAGCCTGTTCCGCCTACAAAGATAAACGTGGAGTTTCACCGGGCAGATCACAACCCCTGCCAACTCAGAACGCGTCCTCAAGCCTTTCGTAGTTACCGAACCAGGGTTTGGCCTCTTCCAGCTGCGCCGCCAGCTGAAGCAACACCGCTTCCCCACCATGGGACGCACCGAACTGGACACCCACTGGCAGGCCTTCAGAGGTCCAGTGCACGGGAACCGACATGGCGGGCGTACCGGTCAGGTTTGCCAGCTGGGTGAAGGGCGTGCGGGCCAGGCTTTCCAGGGCCATCTGGTCCACCTGGCCCGACCGGTGCACCAGTTTGCCGGCGTTCAGCCTCAGCATCAGCCGGGCCGCCAGTTTCAGGTGGGGCGGGGTGTCCAGCTCACCGATGGCCGCAGGCAACTGGCCGGCGGTGGGGCTCAGATACAGGTCGTAGCTGCCGAAAAAGGCCCCCAGCGCCCGGGCAAACTCATTCCATTGCTGCCGACGGCGAACGTAGTCCGGCAATGGCATGGTTTCACCCAGCATGCCGATCAGCCGGGTATCCAGCTCGAAATCACTGTCGCGGGCGCCAAACTGCTCTTTTGCCCTCGCCATGAGCGCGGACACTTCGCCGAAGTAAAGCCCCAGATAACAGCGTGCCAGGGCCATGCCGTCAAATTCCGGTGCGGCATACTCGACCTTGTGACCCAGGTTCTCCAGAACCCGGGCGGTTTCCTCCACCGCCGCAACACACTCCGGTGCCACGTCGGTGTTGTAGGGCGAGGAAGTAAAGACACCGATTCGCAAACTTCCCGGCGACTTCTGCATCAGATCGGCATAGGCTGATGGCGGCGCCGGAATTTCAAAGGGATCGCCCGGGGCAGCGCCTCTGAGCACATCCAGCATGGCGGCACTGTCTCTCACCGTGCGGCTGACCACATGGTCGGTCGATGCACCGGTCCAGGCCTCGCCCATGAATGGCCCGGAGGAAATCCGGCCACGGGAGGGCTTCAGGCCGAAGAGTCCGTTATAGGCGGCGGGTATCCGGATGGAACCGCCGCCATCGTTGGCACCGGCCATGGGGACGATGCCGGCTGCCACCGCCGCCCCTGAACCGCCACTTGAACCGCCGGGGGTGAGCTCGGTATTCCAGGGGTTACGGGTTGGCCCCCACAACTCGGATTCGGTAACCGCTTTCAGGCCAAATTCCGGGGTTGCGGTTCGACCGAGAAAGATAAGGCCGCCGTTTCGGGCCTTTCGGACAAATTCCGAGTCCTGCGGCGCAATATTCTTTTTCAGGCCCCGGCTGCCATAGGTACAGGGATGGCCTTGCTGCTCCTGGGCCAGGTCCTTGAGCAACAGGGGCACCCCCGCAAAGGCGGCCTGCTGCGGAAAACGCTGGTCAAGGGCCTCGGAAAACTGGGGATAACAGACGGCGTTAAGTGTTCCATTTACAAGGCTTGCCCGTTCCACCGCCGCCTCGCATACTTCCCTGGCGCTCACCTCGCCCCGGCGGATCAGGTCAGCCAGGGCGGTGGCGTCGTAACGTAGGTATTCGGATTGCTTCATGGCAGGTTCCATTTGTTATTGTGTTCTGAGGAAGGTCACCGGTATACCGCTTATGATCAGATTTCTCAAGAGCTTACGCCAGCTGGCCTGGTTTTTCATCCTGCTGGTTCCGGCCACCTCGATGGCGCAGCAAAACAACGCCGAGGCTACAGAGGGAAAGCGGGAGGACTGGACCCGCGTTATCCGGACATCGCCCTACTGGGTCAGCCAGGGTGTGTTCAGCAACATCCTGACGATCCGGCGTTGGGTGCTGAAAGAGTCCGGCTACTGTTCCAGCCCCGACCGCCACATCATCTTCGATATGCGTGGCCAGTTCCTGGCCTGGATAAGCGACGGCGATAACCGGGAGGCCACCCAGCGGCGACTCAATCAAACCCGGCAGCAGCTCTATCAAAAGGACCGGGTGGATACCTGGGTGCCAGGCGGCTCGGGAGAGACAGGTTACCCCTTCGCTTTGGCCTGTGACCAGCCTCACGTCAACATCGATGAGGCCGTCGCCCGCTACCTGGGAACGCTGCCTGCGGACCGGATCTGGGGCACCTGGGATGATCTTTCCTTTGCGACCAGCAGCACGCCCGGGGCACTTCACGAGGCGCTGCTTTACGTCTTTCGGTATCGGAACAGCCAGGACCGCCTGTCGTTGCCGGCGGAGTTGCCCAGGTACCTGGCCGGCCAGATCCTGATCGAGAGCGGCGCCCAGGCCCGCGCCCACTCCCGGTCAGATGCCCGGGGCATACTGCAACTGTCGCCCGCCGCTCTCGGTGACTGCGAGATCGAACCGGACAACACCTGGCACAGGCTGGCCCAGATAGACTGTGCCCTGCGACTGATGAACCAGAACGCCCGCAACCTTGAGCCGGTATTCCAGCAGCGTTTCGGCCATCTGCCGGAGAGTAAACGCAACCGGCTATTCACCCTCCTGTTGATTCAGGCCTATCATGGCGGCGTCGGACGGGTTCAGGCCCTGCTGGAAGACCCGGTTCTGTCGCAGCCAGCGCAGTACTTTGCCGCCAACCACGAGCGTTTTTCCGCCGGTGACATCGCCTTCGGGCTGATTTTTCACAACCTGGGCCGCGACAGGCTCGGGCTGGCCTCGCTTTATTACGTGGCCGATGTACAACTGGCCACCGAAGCGCTGTGCCGAACGCCGCGCCTGAAACCAACGGAATTCTGTGAATGGAAGTAAGTATTTCCCTCGGTCCTCTGTTTCCGGACAGCCTGAGCCTTCCCGTCGCGATTTTTTTGCTTGCCGCCTCGACCATTACATCCATGATCACAGCCAGTCTGGGCGCCGGTGGCGGCGTGCTGCTGTTGGTACTGATGGCCACCTGGATGCCGCCGACGGCGATCATTCCGGTGCACGGCATGATCCAGCTGGGCTCCAACCTGGGCCGTGCCTCACTGACCTGGCGCCATGTTGACTGGCGGGTGATCGCAGCCTTCGCCCCCGGCGTTCTGGTGGGCGCAGCACTGGGCGCCTGGTTGCTGGTGAATCTTCCGGCCCATCTCTGGCAGCTGACAATCGCCCTGTTCGTGCTTTACCTCTGTTGGGGCCCGGCACTGCCCAAGGGTGCCTTCGGCACGCCCGGCGTTTTTCTGGCCTCGGCGTTAACCAGCTTTGTGAGCCTGTTCGTTGGCGCGACAGGTCCACTGGTCGCCGCCTTCATCAAGCAGATTCATACGGACCGGTTCAGAACCGTGGCTACTTTTGCCACAGCCATGACACTGCAGCACGCTCCCAAGGCGCTGGTATTCGGTGTCGCGGGTTTTGTATTCCTGGAGTGGTTGCCGTTCATTCTGGCCATGATCATCTGCGGTTTTGCCGGCACCTGGCTTGGCTTGCACCTGCTCAAGTCCCTGAGCAACCGCTGGTTCAGCCAGATCTTCAATCTGGTGCTGACCGCCCTGGCTCTTCGGCTGTTGTGGCAGGCCAGCGCCTCAGCCGGCTGGTGGTGATGGCACCACCACGACGGCATTACGGCCACGGGACTTGGCGAAATAGCAACCCTCATCGGCCCGGGCCATGACTTCCCTCGGGCCACTGTCTTCCGGCGTCAGCTCGGTCAGGCCAATGCAGGTGGTAACACCAAATGTCCGGCCATCCTGCTCGATCCGCAGGGCCTCAACATTCGCCCGGATTTTCTCCGCCAGTGACTCGGCCCGGGCAAGCCCGCAGGCCGGCAGGATAATACCGAATTCGTCGCCACCGAGCCTCGCTACCGTATCCGACTGGCGAACGGAGTCCTTGAACAGGTCCGCCAGCCGACGCAACAGATCATCGCCCAGGAGGTGACCGCCTTCATCGTTTACCGGCTTGAAGTGGTCCAGGTCGATCAGCATCAATACCGAGCGCACCTCCTGACGGCCTGCCTCGCCCAGCGATTTTATCAGGGAGGCGGTGAATGCCCGGCGATTGAGCAGCTGGGTGAGGCTGTCATGGGTCGCCTCCCAGGAAAGACGCTCCTCTTCCCGACGGCGCTCGCTGTCATCACGCAGCACAAAAACCAGGCGCTCATCCTCAAGGCCCCTGCGGATGTGCAGCATGGTCAGGTCAATATCGAAGGAGTCACCAGCGGAGTTTTCAAGAGTAACGTAGAGACTGTCCAGGTCCTTGCCTGCGAGAAACTCATCCTGTGTCAGGCTCTGGTCTTCGGCGTTAATTTTTATCAGCTGGAAGAAATTGCGCAGAACACATTCACCCTCCACCCCCAGAAAGCGGCAGGCCGCATCATTGGCGTAGCGGATTACGCCACCGGTGTCGACCATCAGGACCCCTTCCTGAAGCACGCCAAGAATGGTCTCGGCGCGCTGCTGCTCAGCTCTCAGGGCTTCCTCAACCTCCAGCTCATGGGAGATATCCCTGACCACGGTAATGGTACCCAGGGCCTTTTCCGGCGTTTGTATGGCGGCAGTCATTACATCTACCCAGACCAGCCGGCCGGACTCCCGGGGTTCGAGCCGGAGCCGGCCACGGAACACGGTCTGGTTCCTGACCGCCCGTGTCCAGCCGGAAACGGCGGCCATACGATCTGCCTGGTTAACCCGGGCCGAGAAAAACGTTTGCGTGAGCTCTTCGGAAGGCCGGCCAACGATTGCCTCGAAGGCCGGGTTGGCAAACTCGATACGGCCCAGAATATCCGCCTGCACAATACCGATGGGTGCACTCTGGGTGAGGGACCGGAAGAAGGCTTCACGCTCGGCCAGCGATACCAGAACCTCATCCCGCTCATCCATCACCGTATTGAAGATCTCCGCGACCCTGCGGACTTCGGTGCCCCCGGACACATCCACCGGATCGGACCGGATCCCGAGATGACGCTCCCGGATCTGCTCACCCAGCACTCTCAGGGGCGCCATCAGCCGACGAAAACGCCACAGAGCCAGGGGCGCAATCAACAGAATCACTGCCAGCAAAATCCAGACGAAGGCGTCAACGGTGCGGGTTATCGGGGCATAGGCTTCCCGTGACGGCCAGACTGCCGCCACGAACCACGGCACCTGGCTCATCTGCTGCACCGACATGATCGTCGCTTCGCCCTCGCCATTACGGGTTTGCGCCGTGCCCTCAAAGCCTTCCATGGCATCCTGAAGCACCGGGTTGGCGACCCGCACCGGTGTCATCGCATCAACACCGTTGCCATGGGCGACCGTCACCCCGCTCCGGGTGCCGACCCCCAGATAGCCGGTCTTGCCAATCTGAAGGTTTATGAACTCGGCCATGAAGTTCTCGCCGTCGAGCAGAATGGCGCCGCCAATCATTCCGATAAATCTCTGGCGATGGTCAAAGACGGGCGCCGTCACCATGACCGCCGGTTTGTCCTGATAGTTGGAGATGTAGGGTTCACTGATAACCGGCGTCAGCATGGACGATGTCTGCTGAAAATACTCGCGGCTGCTGATATCCAGCCCGGTTTGGGCGAAGGCTTCCGGATGCTCGGCGAGCACCTTGCCACGGGCATCAATCAGGTAGATGGCATCAAACAGATGCTGCAGCGCCGTCTGGCGCCGGATCAATACCCGGGCCCGTTCCTCCAGCGCAACTTGCGACATGGTGAGGCTCTGGGCAACATGGCTGAGAGCCTCCAGCCTGAGCGCCAGCTTTTCATCCAGCTCGCGGGCCACCAGGGAGGCAATGGTCTCCAGCTGGCTGCGAGCCTGCTGCTCGAGCTCTACACGGCTGAGCAGGGTGCCGGCAACGGTAACCAGCAAGGCCGTAAGCATGATCGCACCCACCACCAGGGCAACCGCCCTGTTCACCAGACTGCCAAACCAGCGCTTGATCAGCACGACATCCACACCCCTCGGCGGTCCCGACAACCAACGATGATTTTGCCCTCCAACTGTAGGTTCCGTTTTTGACGTTTGATTCCCTCATTAGTCTAACAGAGAGCCACTCAATGTCCGATTGCATACTTGCAAATTCAATGATAATCGTTATTATTTATAGCCACATTTGCGCATTAAGAGATCCTCTCGTGATGGACGTCACCCTGCCCCTGAACTCTGCTCCACTCGCCCAACTGATTGATATGGGTGGGCCGGTGATGGTGGTGCTTGTCGCCCTTGCCGTATTCGGCATGGTGACCTTCGTGTACCTGATGCTCCTGGGAGCACTTTACGCACCGCGCATGTCCGGCCAGCTTAAAAAAACCGTAATGCACTGGCAGCAAGCACCCGCGACGGTGAAGCCCTCGGAGGTTCGTTTGCAGGCAGGCCGCCTTGGCCGGATGAATCCCTTGCTGCACCTGGTTACCAATACCATTGAATCGCTGCAGAAGCGCCAGGATGACCGGCAGATCCGTGAAACCGCCGCCCGGGACGCCCAGCATTCCCTGGAGCCTTTCGAGGCGCCCCTCAAAATTATCGAGGTGATCGCCGCCCTTGCACCTCTGCTCGGCCTGCTGGGGACTGTTCTCGGCATGATGGAAGCCTTCAGCGCCATGGCGGCTACCGAAGGCCGTGCCAATGCCACCCAGCTCAGTGGCGGCATTTACGAAGCGCTGACCACCACAGCGGCCGGTCTGGTGGTGGCTATTCCCTTTGCCGCTCTGGCGGCCTGGATCGAGTTCCGGCTTCGCCGCATTCACAAGACGATAAACAGCACACTGGTATCGATTCTGCATATCGTGCCTGAACAGACCCTGGACGCCGCTGAAACAGACTACGAATCGGCGGAAGGCCAGATCAACGCCGAGACAACCAGCGACGATTCCAGCCGCTACCCACCCGCCCGCAATCAGCGATTTGCTCATGCAACTGGTTGAGCCAAGACCGAACCGTCCCATACCAATCCGGATAACGCCCCTGATCGATGTGGTGTTTATCCTGCTGGTGTTCTTCATGCTGACCACGCGTCTGTTGCCGGTAGACTATCTGGAACTGGCCAACAACACCTCCAGCCGGAGCCCGGTCACTGGCGAGCCCCTGCCGGAACTGACAGTAACGGCCAGCGGCGAGGTTCAGTGGCAGGGCCGGATGTATTCTCTGGGCCAGTTGAACACCGAACTGTTGAACTCCGGTATCACCGAGGTCAACCTCGCCACGGCCGGCAACACGCCTTTGGGAGCCTTCACGCGCACACTCAGCGGGTTGGCTGACAACGGCATCAAGCCCCACTGGAAGCGAGCCAACCCCCAGACACCATGAGCGATCTGGTTCCACCCCCGTCCACCTCCGGCAAAACCTTGATGGAGCGCGTGGAAGATTCACTTCTGCCGTTAATCAATCTGGTGTTTTTGCTGCTGATGTTCTTTATTGTCGCCGGCCAGCTCGCAGACGATCCTCTCCCCGAGCTTCCGGCTACCCTCCCGTCCGAGGACAGGCAGTCTCCCCATGCCGATATGATTGTGACCGCGAACGGTGACTGGAAGGTGGGAAGCAGGCTGCTCGGCGAGGAGACCCTGATCGCGAGCCTGCCCGCACCCGACGATCAACATCCGCTCAAGATCGCCGCGGCCCAAAGCACAACCATGACCGATCTGGAGACGCTCTTCAGGCTGCTTGAGCAGGCCGGGTATCAGGACATCCTTCTGTTGACGGAGCCTGGCCAATGATGCCGCAACAGCCGCGATTCCGGTGGGCACTGCTACTGCTGGCGTTTGTGGTTACCCTCACGGCTTTGGTCGTGGCGGCACCAGAAGAAACGCTGGAGCTCAAGACCCTGGGCGAATCTGCCGTTAACACGGCGCCGGCCATCCGCATCAAAC
>Ga0247720_100269_pt1 | contig 22762 bp, 21 predicted proteins | sample MSEWel2015_12_15_FD_189078 | JGI IMG/M metagenome (GOLD analysis project Ga0247720, IMG submission 189078) | Subsurface sediment microbial communities from gas well in West Virginia, United States - MSEEL Well Study Marcellus 3H_2015_12_15 | ecosystem: Environmental > Terrestrial > Deep...
GGTGATGCCGAAAGCGTTTTCCAGGTACGGCAGGGAACCGATGGCCAGGATGGCCGCCAGCAGCCCGTTCAGAATCCCCACCGCCCCCAAAGTGAAGAAGGTACCCGCCTCCTGGCCGCCCAGAAGACTCAACCCCCACACGGCCAGCAGGTTTGCCGTGCTAACGAAGAGCCCGGCCCGCGTAAGATCGCTACGCTGGCTCACCTTCTGCACGGCAAGAATACCGCCCAGGCTTCCGGCCATAGCTTGGACGGCCAAGTCGAGCTCCGACCCGGCCATAATGCCGGTCAAAAGGGCCAGCTCCGCCGCCGTAAGTACAGCCAAACGGCTGTCGAGGAGTATGGCCACCAGCAGCGGTCCGGTGGCCACGGGAAAGAGGTAGCCGGCCAGAGGGTGGGGAACCAGAAGAAAGAGCCGGCCCGCAGCCAGGGTGCCAACGGCTACCAGGGAAAGCAGGGTGAGCAGCCGGTCGTTCCCTGCCACCCGCGGAGCCAGAATGCTTAGATAAGCCAGGCTCAAGCCCATGAGAAGGAGCACCATGAGGGCAACGCCGAGTACGGCCGTCCAACGAGTTTGCTGCTGCAAGAGCCCCAAAGCCCTGAGTTTCTGGATGTCCTCGGCTGTAACCAGATCGCCCTTACGGACGATAACCGTATCCTGCAGAATCTCGCGTTCCACCGGCAGAATGCTCTCGCGGGCCTGCTGCCGCCGCTTTTCGGTTTCCAGCTCGTTAAGGACCAGGTTGGGTTTCAGCACGGCGCTGGCGAGCGACCGCAGCGCCTCTTTGAATCCCGCCGTGCCTTTGCCTTTTTCCACCTTTTGGCCTAAGGCTTCCCGGATTTCGGGAAGGTCGGTCTCGCGCACGCCCCGCTGCATAACCTCCCGCACCAAGGCAGGCGCCTGGCGTTCCAGTTGGGCCAGTTCCTCGTCGCTTAAGGCGACGAGCGCCTCGCAGGCGCTGGCCGTAAGGGAAAGGTTCAGCTTGGCGGCCAGCTGCTCGGCCTTAGCTTTGGCGTCGGCCTCGGTTGCACGTACGGCGCGTACCACGTTGAGCGCCTTTTCCAGTTCGTCCAGCGAGGTCTGGAGGACGCTGATGTCCGGATCGTACACCGGCTCCACCAGCCGCGCTGCGTTTTCCCTAAGCTCGGCAGTCTTGGCCTCATCGATATAGGTAACGGTTTTCGGAGCGGTGATGGTGTCGGGAGCCGGCTTGCCTTCTTCTACGTTCAGACGCCGCGGCAGCCACTGCAGGCTGACTAAAGTGGTGAGGAGCACAAACGTCACCAAACCCAGACCGATGCGGCGCACCAGAACCTTGGAAAAAAGCGGTATGGCCTCCTTCGGCCTTATGTGCTGCCGCAGCGGTGCCTCCATTCTTCACCCCTCCTCGCCTGCCGCCCTGCCTTCCTGGGCCCGCTCGTACTCTTCGTACGCGGTGATTATGCGCTGCACCAGTTCATGGCGCACCACATCGTGGTGGTTAAAGTAGATAAAAGCGATTCCTTCCACATCTCGTAGTACAAAGCGCACCTCCTCTAAGCCGGAAAAGCGGCCGCGCGGCAGGTCTACCTGAGTAATATCGCCGGTGATGACGGCCTTCGAGCCGAAGCCGAGACGAGTAAGGAACATCTTCATCTGTTCGGGCGTAGTGTTCTGCGCTTCGTCCAGCAAAATGAACGAATCGTCCAGCGTCCGGCCGCGCATGTAGGCCAAGGGGGCAATCTCGATGAGGCCGCGCTCCGTATACTTTTGGTAGGTTTCCACGCCCAGAAAATCGTACAGGGCGTCATAAAGCGGCCGCAGGTAAGGGTCTACCTTCTCCTGCAGGTCTCCCGGGAGAAAGCCCAGCTTTTCGCCTGCCTCTACAGCCGGGCGGGTCAGCACTATCCGGTTTATCTCCCTGTTCTTCAGGGCGCGCACGGCCATGGCCATGGCCAAATAAGTTTTGCCGGTTCCGGCCGGGCCGATGCCGAAGACCACATCGTGGCGCCGGATGGCTTCAATATAGCGTTTTTGGCCCAAGGTTTTGGGCTTAACTGCCTTACCCCGGTGGGTCACCAGGATGGTTTCCTCCTGGGTGGGGTCAAGACCTCCTCCTTCATTCTTGGCCAGTCCGATAGCCAGGCGGACATCCTCGCGGGCGATAGCATTGCCGTCCCGAGCCAGCACCCGCAGCTGTTCCAATACCCGCGCCGCCTGTTCAACCGCGCCGGCCTCGCCGATGATGATGACTTCCGTCCCGCGCGGTACGAGCTTGACCGGAAACTCGCTTTCCAGGTAGCGCAGGTTTTCGTCGAAGTGGCCGAAGAGCCTGAGGGCCTCCTCATTGCTGGCCACTTCAATCCGCCTTTCCTTTCGCTCCCCCAATGGATTGCCCTCCTTCATTGGGAACAGGTATCGGCCCTGAGGAAAAAACCTGCCCGCGTTCGGCTATATCTTCCACCGTTTCTATTCTCACCCGCACGCGGGTAAGATTATCCTCAGACCCCGAAAGCACCTTTTTTTCGACCTTAACAATCTCGGCACCCTCTATGAGGCCCTGCTTGAGCTCCGCCACAGCTTCATCGGCCAGGCGTTCGGCGCTTTCTTCTGCCGTAAGGCTTCGCCTTTCTTCCTTCAGTTCATGGTAGACTTTATCTATAACTTCGACAGGTACCCGGAGATTCCTCCAGCCCAGAACGGTTTTAACGCTGGTTTCGGTTTCGTAGCGGGCGAAGGGGGGCTCTTTAGGCCCGAAAAGGAGAAACTCGCGACTTAGAATCCTTAGAAGACGGGCCTCGGCGGTGATACCGGTGCGCAGAAGACGGACTTCCTCCGGCCGGCCTTCCTTGTACGCCTCGTACCACACCCGCGCCAGCACACGCCCTCGTGCCGCAACAGGCTTACCGCCCTGTTCGCCCTTGATGAGCACGTCTCCGGCCCTTACTGTAGTCCCCTTCTCCACCAACGCGGTTCCCGCCAACACTTGAACCTCCAAAACCACGCCGCTTTTCCTGGCCACCAGGTGTTCGGGCTCTTCTACTGCCGGCGGGAGGAGCTTGGGCACTACCTCCAGGGTAAGTTTTGTGCCGGTAAAATACGCCCGGGCCCAGGCCAGGTCTAAAAACCGGGCCAGAACCTCGTGCTCTATGGCCGCAAGATCGATGCGGCTTTTGAGCACTCCCCGGCTCACGCCTTTTTCTACCAAGAGGGCGTAGAGTTCGCGTGCCTGGGCTGCGTTCCTGGTGCCGGTAATCTCGAGCGACCAGATGCAGTTCGCCCAAGCATAAAGCAGGCAGAGAAAAAGCGCTCCGCCAAGGAGCAGCGCCTGCCGGCGGCGCAGCCGGCGTAGCGCGAAAGGCAACCCGCCTTTGGTCAGAATCCTAAGCCTAAACCCACCCGCCCTCACCAGAGGGCGCAGGCGGAAAAAGCCGCGGCTCCCCACCCGGAAGTAAAGACGCCCTTCCCGCCAGTGTACATCCCAAAGATAAATCCCGCGGCTTAAGGCTAAATTCAGCAACCTTTCCGGGTGTTCCCCTTCCACCCGGACCAGGACCTGGCCCTGCAGCCAAAACCACGTCCGCAGGATAAACACACCCTCACCCGCCCGTCAGGAGAATTCTACTTTGCTGATGTGCCCTTCGATGACGATCTCGTCTTCGGCCAGGCTCACCAGTACCAGATCGCTTCCGGAAACCGTAAGCTCTCCCTGCGCCAGGGCGAGGCGCACCCGGTCGGGGCTGTATTCCACAATGCCGCGATGGTTTTCCAGCACCAACTGCAGGTTCCCCACCAGGGTAAGCCGCGCCAGGTCCAGGACGATATCCTGCGGGATTTCCAGTAGCTCAGCCAGCCGCCGCCCCAGGCGTACTCCCCGTTGCACTCTGTCACGCCCCTATCCCGGCGGGCCTGTGCCGGCCCTCCTCCCTTACATGTCTATGCCTACCGTCCTCAGCCTAAAACCAAAAACCCCGGCCCGTGCCGGGGTTTCGTACTCAGCGCCGAGGCCGGTACCGCCGTGCCCGCGGCGGCCCCAAGACCTCAGCCAGGATAAGGCCGGTCAGGAGGTTTTGCGCTCCCAGGAAATTCTCCGCCGTCGCCGCGCCCGGCGCCGCCGCGGTCGAAGCCTCGGCCAAAGATAGGGAGGGAGTTGCGGGGGCGGGCGGAGAAGACAAAGGAACTTCCCCGTTTTCGGTCTGGCATACCGGCAGGTTAGCTTGAGCGGTACGCATAGATCCCCGGCCGGCCGTCAACACCGCCCGTTTAGGAGAAGAATGTGGCGTCGGAGGCGAAACCCTGCCTTTCGGCCCCCTTTTTTGCCGGATAAGAGCCGCCAAAATAAGAAACGCGAGGTACAGGATAATAGCCCTAAACACGGACGTCACTCCTTACGGTCTTGGCCCGCTTCTTCCGATCCCCGCGGCGCCAGGCGTGAGATGGCTTCCCGCATGTCGGTGTCGGCGCTGATATTCTTCATGTTGTAGTAGTCCATAACGCCCAGTTTTCCTTCCCGCAGCGCCTGGGCCATGGCCTTCGGAATCTCGGCTTCCGCCTCCACCACACGGGCGCGCATTTCCTGTACCATGGCCCGCATCTCCTGCTCGCGAGCGATGGCCATGGCCCGCCGCTCCTCCGCCTTGGCCTGGGCGATGCGTTTGTCGGCCTCGGCCTGATCGGTTTGTAGCTGGGCGCCGATGTTGCGGCCTACGTCCACATCGGCCACGTCAATAGAGAGAATCTCAAACGCCGTGCCTGCATCCAGCCCTTTGGCCAGAACCGTCTGGGAAATGCGGTCCGGTCTCTCCAACACCTCTTTATGGGACTCGGCGCTCCCGATGGTGGCGACAATGCCTTCGCCCACGCGGGCGATCACCGTCGCCTCGCCCGCACCACCCACCAGCCGCTCGATGTTCGCCCGAACGGTAACCCGGGCTTTGGCCTTGAGTTCGATGCCGTCTTTGGCCACCGCAGCGACGACCGGCGTCTCGATGACCTTTGGATTGACGCTCATCTGCACGGCTTCCAACACATCGCGCCCGGCCAGGTCGATGGCCGCCGCCCGCTCAAAGGAGAGGGGGATCCCGGCGCGATGGGCGGCTATCAGGGCATCCACCACCCGGTCTACGTTCCCGCCGGCCAGATAGTGTGCCTCGAGTTGGTTGCTGCTGAGGTCTATCCCGGCCTTGGTAGCTTTAATGAGGGGGTGAACGATGCGGCTTGGCGGCACGCGCCTCAGGCGCATGCCGATCAGGCTGATAATCCCCACCTTCACTCCGGCCGCCAAGGCCGAAATCCAGAGACCGACGGGGATGAAGGAAAAAAGGACGATTAGGCTGAAGAAGATGAGAAGAAGCGCCAGGGAAAACAACAAAAAGCCCATGCACAACTCTCCTTTCTACCTTACAGGCATTGCGGTTTCCGCTCTTTTAACTGCCAATACCCTTTTGCCCATTGGGGTCCTCAAAGTGGCAAACCCCGGCACTATTTGTTGCCGGCCGCAGCTACCACCACGCGTTGCCCTTCCACTTCAATCACCCGAACTACTGCTCCGGCAGGAATGAATTCCCCTCGGCTCACGACGGCCACCCGCTCGCCGGCAAATTCTGCCGTCCCGGACGGCCTGAGCGGTGTCAAAACACGCCCTTCTGCCCCCAGGAAGCGGCTGAAGTCGGCAGCGGCGACGTAGCCCCCGGCACTCGTCAGGCGCTCTTTTAGCACCAGGTGGCCCAGGCGCCGGGAACCCAAACGCCGCCAGAGTAAGGAACAGGCCACGCCCAGAGCCAGGAGAACCCCGAGCAGCCAGGCAAACAAACCGGGTCCGTAATGGGCAGCCCAGGCCAGGCTGCCGATGACGGCAGTAAGGCCCGCTATGCCCGTAAGGCCAAAGCCGGGGACCACAAACACTTCTAAGGCCAAAAGGAGAAGACCGGTCGCAAAGAGGAGCACTAAAACCGCCAGCACCATCTCCCCTCCCTTAAGTTATAAGAAAAGCCCAGCCCGAAGGGACTGGGTCTTTTGCTTTCACTCGGAAAGAAGCTCGCGCACAATTTGATTGACCAGGCGGCCATCGGCCCGGCCTTTCGTTTGCGGGATCAGGGCAGCCATGACCTTACCCAAGTCGCGCGGACCGGCCGCGCCCACCTTGGCAATGGTTTCGCGGGCGAGGTTCCTGATTTCTTCCTCACTTAACTGGGCGGGGAGGTACTCCTTCAGAATCCGGATCTCCTCTTCCAGCTTGGCCACCAGGTCCTGCCGTCCGCCACGGGCAAATTCGGGTATGCTGTCCTGGCGCTCCTTCACTTCGTGGGCCAGCACTTCAATGACCTCTGGTTCGCTCAATTTATGGCCCCTGGCTATCTCGGCGTTTTTCAGCGCCGCCCGGACCATGCGGATGACGGAGAGCCTCGTCTTACCCTCCTCGCGCGCCTTCATGGCCTCTTTCATGTCTGCCAGCAGCCGTTCTTCCAGTGTCACCGGTGTGGCCTCCTCACACTAGCTTCTCAGCGGAATCTTCTCTTGCGCGCCGCCTCCGACTTCTTCTTGCGCCGTACGCTCGGCTTTTCGTAGTGTTCCCGCTTGCGGATCTCTGACAAAACCCCTGACCGCTGGCACTGCCGCTTAAACCTGCGCAGCGCACTGTCGAGGGATTCGTTCTTGCCAATCCTGATCTCAGGCACTCGCCTCTCCCTCCCTCCGCCATGGCCATGAGCCCGGGGTATCAGGAAGATTATATATCAGCCCGAAAACCACTGTCAAGCTTAGCCTGGAGGCCAGTTCATGAAGCGGCCGCCGAGGACGTGGAAATGCAGGTGCGGCACCGTCTGGCCGCCGTCCTTAAGCGTATTTACGACGACGCGGAAGCCGCTGTCGGCGATTCCCAGTTCGCGGGTCAGCTTGCTGATGGCCGCGTGGACCCGCTTGAGGAGGTCCGCATCGGCAGGGTCAAGGGCTAAGAGATGGGGTATGTGCTTTTTCGGGACTATGAGCACGTGAACAGGAGCCTGGGGGTTGATGTCCTTAAAGGCCACCAGCTCCTCATCCTCATAGACGAGCTGGCTGGGAATCTCTTTTGCCGCTATCTTGCAGAATATACAGTCCGCCATGCCTTCTTCACCCCCTTCGCCGTTAGTATTCTTCGCCGTCTTCCAGGAAAATCCTTCTGGCGCGGTAACATTCACCCGGATGAAGCCAACCCGAGGCCGGCAATACGGCGCCGCACTTTTCACGCGAGCTCTCCGCGAACGTAGTCGGGGGTAACGGCCGTAATGCGGACGGGAAGCACGCGGTTCATCAGCGCGTCGGGGCCGGAAAGGCGCACACGGATGTAGTTGCCGCTATACCCGGCAAGGTCACCCCCCTCACGCTCTTCTTCAACCAGCACTTCAAGCGTTCGGCCGAGGTACCGGCCGTGGAACTTAAGGGCCAGCTCTTTGCCCAGGGCAATGAGCCGGCGGCTGCGCTCGTCCTTGATCCGGGCATCAACCTGGTCCGGCATCGCCGCGGCAGGAGTGCCCTGCCGGGGTGAATAGCTGAAAACGTGCAGGCGGCTGAAACCGGCCTGCTGCGCCAGGTCCAGCGTAGCTTGGAAATCCGCTTCTGTTTCGCCGGGAAAACCAACGATAATATCCGTGGTCAGCCCGACATCCGGCAGGACGCGCCTTATCTTTTCCACCAGCTTCAGGTATTCCTCGCGGGTGTAAGGACGGCCCATGCGCTTTAGAACAGCATTGGACCCGCTCTGGACCGGAATGTGCAGGTGTGGGCAAACGCGCGCGTGTTCTGCCATGTACGCAAGAAGATCGGGCGTAACCTCGTGCGGGTCGAGGGAGCTTAACCGCACGCGCTCCAGTCCGGGGATATCTTCGAGGAGTTTCAGCACCGTGATTAGGTCCACCCCGTGGCCCAGGTCGCGACCATAAAGCCCCAGGTGAATCCCCGTAAGGACGATCTCGCGATAGCCCTCGGCCGCCAATCGTTCGGCCGCCGCCCGCACCCGTTCCGGTGCGCGGCTGCGGACGGGACCGCGGGCATACGGAATGATGCAGTAGGTGCAGAAACGGTCGCAGCCGTCCTCGATCTTGAGATAAGCGCGGGTCCGTGTTGAGTAGTCGAGCGGCAGCTCCTCAAAATCCATCCGTTCGTCGAGCACGCCTACCCGGTTGATCCGTTCCTGCCGCCGCGCCGCTTCTTCCACGTATTCTACGATGCGGGAGCGGTCGCGCGTGCCGATAATCACGCTCACCTCCGGCAGCTCCTCGACCGCCCGCGGAGCCGTTTGGGGCCAGCAGCCTACCACGGCGATGATCGCGCCCGGCGCGCGCCGCCCTGCCCGCCGCACCAGCTGCCGGCTTTTGCGGTCCGCCAGGTGGGTCACCGTGCAGGTGTTGACGACGTATACGTCTGCTTCCTCATCAAAGTCCACTATCTGGTAGCCGCGCTCACGGAAGAGGTCCTTCATGGCCTCGGTTTCGGACTGATTTACTTTGCACCCCAACGTGGCGAAAGCCACCCGCTTCTTTCCCGCCAGCACCAGTGCCTCCTCATGCGCGTATTGCTCTGGTGGTTCTACCCCAGGTCACCCAGTTCGTACAGGATAATGCTTGCGGCAACGAGGCCCGCTGTCTCCGTACGCAGGATGCGGGGGCCCAGGGTTACGGGAAGGGCGCCGGCTTCGACGACGAGCCCTACTTCATCCGGCGTAAAGCCCCCTTCCGGTCCAACCAGGATGAGCAGCCGCCTTACACTCCCTCTTTCCGCAAGCTCGGCCAGAGCCGCTTTGAGCCGCCGTGCCCGTTCTTCTTCCCAAAAAATAAATACGGCGTCGAATTCGCCGAAGCGCTCGCTGAGCGCCCTCAGCGTGGTAATGCTTTCGATACGCGGCACGAACGCCCGGCCGCACTGCTTAGTCGCCTCGCGGGCAATGCGTTGCCAGCGCTCGGTACGCCGCGTCCCCTCCGACGGCTTCACCACCGAGCGGGCCGTATGTAGCGGGATCACTGCCTGGACCCCAATCTCGGTAGCCTTCTGGATCACCAGCTCCAGTTTGTCGCCCTTGGCCAGCCCCTGGGCCAGGGTAAGCGCCAAGGGCGCCTCCCTCCCCTGAGGCAGCTCGGCCAAAATGCGCCCGGAAACGGCCCTGCCGTTGGCAATTTCAATCTCCACCAAGTATTCACGGCCCAAGCCGTCGAAGACGTAAACCTGCGCCCCCGGGCCCAGCCTCAGCACCCGGCACACGTGGTGGGCTTCCTCAGCGGAAAGGTGTACCCTGCCCCCGGTAAAGTGCTCGGGCGGAGCGTAAAAGCGCTGCATCCTACGTTTCCTCCCTCTGGGCGACAAAAGCCACCCACTCTTCTTTCCCCAGGATCTCGGTCAGCTTGAAGCCGCTTACCGCCAGGCCCTCCTTCACTTCGTCGAAGCTTGGTTCGATAACGCCGCTGCCGATAAATAATCCGTCCTGGTGAAGATGGGCCGGTAGCTCCGGAATCAGCTCCATAAGAACGCTGGGGGTAATGTTGGCGAGCACCAGGTTGGCTTTGCCGGGGAGTTCCTCAAAAAGGTTGCCCCCCAGCACGGCCACGCGGTCGGTGACCCGGTTGCGCTCGCAGTTTTCCCACGCCGCCTCCACCGCCACCGGGTCGGCATCGACCGCCACTACTTCGCCTGCCCCGAGAAGCGCCGCCGCAATGGCCAAAATGCCGGAGCCTGTCCCGATGTCGAAGACGGTCCAGCCCGGCTGAAGGTGCTTCTCCAGGAGGGTCAAAACCATGGCCGTAGTAGGATGGGTACCTGTTCCGAAGGCCATGCCGGGATCAAGTTCAATCACAATGTCGTCCGGCGCTGCCAGGTAATCCTCCCAGGCAGGCTTCACCACCAGGCGCCGACCGATCCGCACCGGCTTGTAATAGCCCTTCCAGGCCGTCGCCCAATCTTCCTCGTCAACCCGTTCGAGGCTGATTTTTCCGTGGACATCCAGAATGCTGAGTACCCGGTTAACAGCGGCCTGGATCTGGGCCAGCCGGTCTTCCAGTTCTTCATTAACCGGCAGGTAGGCCTTCACCGTTACCCCGCCGTCTACAGGGACTTCATCCGGTAGTTCGGCCGCGTCCCAGCGCCCGCTGGCCCGGTAGGCCGCAATGAGGCCCGGGTCCTCGATGACCACGCCGCCGGCTCCCGCCTCATGAAGGACGTTGGCAATAGCTTCTACGCCTTCCTGGGTGGTTTGGATACTGATTTCCGCCCACTCTCTGGCCATCGAGAACCCTCCTCCTCATTTCTGACGTTTATCTGAAAGCATCTCGTACTTTACGGAAAAACCCTTTCTCCTCAGCCTTGTCCCCTAAGGTTTTACCCAGCTCGCGCAGCAGCTCGCGCTGCCTTTCGTTGAGCTGCGTAGGTGTTTCTACCGTAACGGCCACGTGCAGGTCGCCGCGGCCGTGGCCCCTGAGGTGCGGCATGCCCTTCCCGCGCAGGCGGAAGCGCGTGCCGGTCTGCGTGCCCTCGGGAATGGTGAGCTTGGCCTTCCCCTCCAACGTGGGAACCTCTATTTCCGCCCCCAGGGCCGCCTGCACGATATTGAGCTTAACCTCTGTAAAGAGATCGTCGCCTTGGCGCGTGAAAAGCCTATGCGGCCGCACCGTGATCAAGACGTAAAGATCCCCGGGCGGCCCGCCGAACCTTCCGGCCTCGCCCTCGCCGGCCAGACGCAGGCGCGCACCGGTGTCCACCCCGGCTGGAATACGGACCGTTATGCGGCGCGAGCGCCGTACCCGTCCGCTCCCACCACAGGTGCCGCACGGGTGGGTGATGACGCGCCCGCTGCCGTAGCAGCGCGGGCACGTGGTGATGTTGACCATTCGGCCGAAGGGCGTCGCCCGCTCCTGGCGTACTTGGCCGGTGCCGTGGCACAAGGGGCAGGCCTCCGGTCGGGTCCCAGGCTGAGCGCCGCTGCCGCCGCACGTGGTGCACGCTTCTTCCCGGAGCACCTCGATGTCCTTCTCCAGGCCTGTCGCCGCCTCCTCCAGGGAAATCTCCAGGCGGTACTCCAGATCCGCCCCGCGCTCCGGCCCTTGCCGCCGCTCGCGGCCCAGGCCGCCGAAAAACATGTCGAACAGGTCGCCAAAGCCGCCGAAGTTGCCAAAGCTGCCGAAATCGCCGAACCCACCGAAATCCGATTTTGTCCCGCCCCCGCCGCCGAAGGTGGAAGCATCGAAGGCGGCATGGCCGAACTGATCGTACTGCGCACGCTTTTGGGGGTCGCTCAGTACTTCGTACGCCTCATTGATTTCCTTGAATTTTGCTTCGGCGTTAGGGTCCCCGGGGTTCACATCGGGGTGGTACTGGCGGGCCAGGCGGCGGTAAGCCTTCTTGATCTCTTCCTGGCTGGCCGTGCGGGGCACTCCCAGGACTTCATAGTAATCGCGTTTTTCGGCCAAGCGCATCACCCCCCGGCCTCAGGCCCGTTTTACTTTTTCTCGTCGTCAACCTTGTACTGGGCGTCGTAGACGTTCCCGCCCTGGGTGCCGGTCGAGCCCGGGTTCGCGCTCGGGCCGGCGCCGGGATTTTCTCCCGCTTTGGTGTAGAGCGCCGAACTCACCGCATAAAGAGCCTCTGACAGCTCTTCGCTCGCCTTCTTGATGGCTTCCGTGTCGTTGCCCTTGAGCGCTTCTTTCACCTTGTTCACGGCTTCGCGCGCCCGGTTCACCAAAGCTGCATCCACTTTGCCTTCGGCGTCTTTGAGCGTCTTTTCGGCGTTGTAGGCCAGGGCATCGGCCTGGTTCTTGGCCTCGGCCGCTTCACGTAGCTTCCTGTCTTCGGCCGCGTGTTCTTCGGCCTCTTTGGCCATGCGCTTAATCTCTTCTTCGGTCAGCCCGCTCGAGGACTTAATGGTGATGGCTTGCTGCTTACCGGTTCCTAAATCCTTGGCCGACACGTGGACGATACCGTTGGCGTCAATGTCAAAGGTAACCTCGATCTTAGGCACGCCCCGCGGCGCCGGCGGGATGCCGGTAAGCTCGAAGCGGCCGAGGGTTTTGTTGAACGCCGCCATCTCGCGCTCGCCTTGGAGAACGTGGATCTCCACGCTGGTCTGGCCGTCGGCAGCGGTGGTGAAAATCTGGCTCTTGGAGGTCGGGATGGTGGTGTTACGCTCGATGATCTTGGTGAACACGCCGCCCAAGGTCTCGATACCCAGAGAAAGCGGCGTCACATCGAGGAGCACCACGTCCTTGACCTCGCCGGCCAAAACGCCGGCCTGGATCGCCGCTCCCACCGCCACGCATTCATCTGGGTTAATCCCCTTGTGCGGTTCCTTGCCCAGATAGTTGCGGATGGCCTCCTGTACCGCCGGGATACGGGTGGACCCGCCTACGAGGATAATCTTGTCGATGTCCTTCGGTTCCAGCCCGGCATCGGCCAGGGCCTGCCGGGTGGGCCCCATGGTTGCCTCTACTAGGTCCTTGGTGAGTTCGTTGAACTTCGCCCGGGTCAAGGTCATCTCCAGGTGCTTGGGTCCGGAAGCGTCGGCTGTAATGAAGGGCAGGTTGATGGTGGTGGTAAGAAGGCTGGAAAGCTCGATCTTGGCCTTCTCCGCCGCTTCCTTAAGCCGCTGGAGGGCCATCCTGTCCTGCCTGAGATCGATCCCGTGTTCCTTCTTAAATTCTTCGGCAATGTAGTCGATTATGCGCTGGTCGAAATCGTCTCCACCCAAGTGGGTGTTGCCGTTCGTAGCCTTAACCTCAAATACACCGTCTCCGATCTCCAAGATCGAGACGTCAAAGGTGCCGCCCCCCAGGTCATAGACGAGGATGGTCTGGTTCTCTTCTTTGTCCAGGCCGTAGGCCAGCGAGGCCGCCGTAGGCTCGTTGATGATCCTGAGTACCTCCAGCCCGGCGATGGTGCCCGCGTCTTTGGTCGCCTGGCGCTGGCTGTCGCTGAAGTAGGCCGGGACGGTGATCACGGCCTTGGTCACCTTCTCGCCCAGGTAGGCCTCGGCGTCGGCCTTGAGCTTCTGCAGGATCATGGCTGAGATTTCCTGCGGCGTGTATTCCTTGTCGTCGATGCGCACCTTGTAGTTGGATCCCATATGGCGTTTAATCGAAACCACCGTGCGCTCCGGGTTGGTGATGGCCTGGCGCTTGGCCATCTGCCCCACCAGGCGTTCGCCCGTCTTAGAGAAGGCCACCACCGATGGGGTCAGGCGGCTTCCTTCAGCGTTGGGGATAACGACGGGTTCGCCGCCCTCCATCACCGCCACCACAGAGTTGGTGGTTCCGAGGTCAATGCCTATCACCTTAGACATGCTTTTCTACCTCCCCATTGCCGGAAGTTGCACCTTCTTCTGCCGTAGCCTCGTTACCGGCCGGTTCCTTGTTTTCGTCTTGCCCTTTAGGTGCCGGCCCCACCTTCACCAGCGTAGGCCGCAGCACTTTCTCCTTGTAGCGATAGCCGCGCTGGAGCTCGGCCACTACCACCTCCGCCCCGCCTTCTTCCCTGAGGAGCGCCTCCTGGCGCTCCGGGTCGAACGGCTGCCCCAGGCCGGGGTCGAGGGGCGTAACGCCTTCTTTCGCCAGCACCTCCAAAAACTGCCTGGTCACCTGAGCCACGCCCTGGCGCAGGGCCTCGGCCGGAGCATCCTCCCCGGCGGCCAGGGCACGCTCCAAGTTATCCAGAACTGGAAGGAGCTCCTTCAGGAGCCGGGCGTTGGCATATTCGGTGAGCTCGGCGTGCTCCCGCTCCACGCGGCGCCGGTAATTAATGAAATCGGCCTTGAGCCGCTTAAGCTGCGCCAGGTAATCGGCCGCCTTTTCCTCGGCCGCAGCGAGTTTCATCTTAAGCTCCTCTAGTTCCGCGCGAGAGGCGGCTTCCGCCTCCGCCGAGGCCTCGGCCTCTACCCTTTCTTTATCTTTCTCTTTTTCTTCCTCCGGCAACCTTTTCACCCCCGCGCCTAGAAGTCCAAAGCGGTGCTTTCCGGCGCTTCCTGCACCGGCCCCGGCGGGCTCACCGGGTCCTTGCGCTTGATGATGGTGTCGATGCGCAAGATCGCCTCGGCCACCTCGCCCGCCGCCTTGAGGGCGTGGATTTTCACCAGGGCCGGGTCGGCAATGCCTTCGGCCAGCATCGAAACTACCTGGCCGGTGTCGCAGTGGATTCCCAGGTCGTCCTGCCCGGCCTCGTTTTGAGCCGCCCACACCTCTTCGATTTTCTCCAGCGGGTTAAAACCGGCATTGGCCACAATTTGGCCCAGCGGCCGTTTAAGGGCTTCCACCACGCAGTCCACGCCGTAGGCGCTCATACCGCGCTTCTCCTCGCGCGCACGGGCCAGCTCGCGCGCCACGGCAATCTCCAGCGCCCCGCCACCCGGGACGATGCCGCCGCGAACGGCCGCCTGAAGCGAGGAGGCGGCATCGCGGGCAATGCGCTGCCTCTCGCCTACCACTTCCTCCGTGGCCGCACCCACCAGAATTGTGGCCATGGGCTTACCCTTCCCGCCCAGAAGGCGCACCTGGCCCAGCCGCTCGTCCTCGTAAACGCGGCCGGCGAAGCCGAGGTACCCTTCCAGGTCTGAAGGCGCCTTCTTTAGGGCGGAACGCTTCACGATTCGCGCACCCGTATGCTCGGCCACGAGCCAAAGGTCGTCTTCGGCCACGTCATCCACCACGAATACACCCGCATCTGTGAGAATCTCCTCAGCTATGCTGTGGACGCCCCGGCTTACCACCACCAGGCCGATCCCCAGTTCTGTAAGTTTGCCCAGGTTGGTGCGGAATTCTTCCTGCAGTTCCAGGTACTTCGTAAATCCGGTCTCCGTGCCCAGGGCCTCTTCTTCAATCTCTTCCGGTTCCAGCGCGTCGTCCAGAACCAGAACCCGCACGTTTTCCTTCTCCTGAGGCATCTGGCTGCTCAGGCGCTCGCGTTCGAGCACTAGGCCCATGAATACCTCGTTCTCTGCCCCCTCCTGGGCAAGAACCGTGTCGGCCAACTTAAAGTTCGGGTCTTTCAGCTTTTCTTCCCCGATGAGCCGGGCCGCCTTCACCACCAGTTCCGCGATGTCCGCGTTTTCCCGCCCGGCAATGTAGGCAATGCGCTCCAGCACCGGGTCGTCCAACCCGTTCACCGGGCGGGCGTGCTGGGCGATGAGGTCCAGGGCGCGCCTCACGCCGTAGCGCAGCCCCTCGATGACCCGGGCCACCGGTACCCCGCGCACCACATGGTTCACGCCCTCACTGATGAGTGCGCTGGCCAAGATGGTGGCGGTTGTGGTGCCGTCGCCGATTTCGTCCTGTTGGGCACGCGCCGTGTTGATCAAAAGGCGCGCGGCCGGGTGATTCACGTCCATCTGTTCGAGAATGGTAACGCCGTCGTTAGTAATCGTAACCTCGCCGAAGCGGTCCACCAGCATGGTGTCCAGCCCCTTCGGCCCGATGGTCCCCTCCACGGCCGCGGCAATGGCGCGAATGGCATTGGCGTTGGAAAGCAAGGCTGCCAGGCGTTCGTCGACTTCGGCCCCACTGCTGTTTTGTTTCATGCTACATTCCCCTTTCTCTATCCCGCGGCCTAAACTGGCTTCTTTGCCGCAGTTTTTGTTTTTTGTATAACCATGGCGTGCCGCGCTGAAATGTTGGAAAAAGCCTCGCTTAAGCAGTCGGCCATGTATTCAAGTAGAGATATAACGTGGGCATAATCCATGCGCGTCGGCCCTAGGATGGCCAGCACGCCTACCGGTTCGCCGTCCATGCAGTAGGTGGAGGTAACTACCGTGCACTCGCGCACGGCCGGCAGCTCGTTCTCTTGGCCGATGGTTACGGTTACGCCCGGCTCCCGCTCCAAAAGCTTATAAAGGAGTTCCTCTTCCTCCAGGAGGGCAAGCAGGCGGCGCACTTTTTCTAAGTCTTGGAACTCGGGCTGGCGCAAGATGTTCTGCGTGCCGCCGGTATAAATCCGTACGGGACGGCCGCCGCTGGCCAGCCAGTTCACCAGCGCTTGGGCCAGCTCACCCAGCCGGGCGCGCTTGGCGCGGTAGTCCTCTAGGAGTTCTGCATATAAAACGCCGAGGAGCTCGCCCGTAATTTCTTCCAACGGTCGCCCGGCCAGGCGGCGCGTGAAGTAGCGGGCAAGGCCCTCTAGGTCCTCCGGCTCCACCTGCGGCGGCAGGACGAGCACGCGGCTTTCCACCTTCCCGCGATCGGTAAAAAGGACAGCCATGGCCACATGTTCTTCAATCGGCACCAGTTTGAGGGTGCGTAGCACCCCTCGGTCGGCCCGTGGCCCAAGCACCAGGCTGATGTAATTAGAAACTTGGGAAAGAAGCCGCGATACTTGGCTTAGAAGGATGTCGGTTTCGGTTATGCCCGAAGCCGGCACCTGCCGGAGGAGTTCTTGCTCTCCCTTGGGCAGGGGATCCGTCTGCATGAGGTTATCCACGTAGAAACGATACCCCAGGTCGGACGGAATCCGGCCGGCCGAAGTATGCGGCTGCTCCAGATAACCCATCTCTTCCAAATCGGCCATCTCATTGCGGATGGTGGCCGAACTTACACCCAGGTTATGGCGGCGAAAGAGTGTGCGCGATCCTACTGGTTCCGCTGTACTGATATACTCGCGGACCACAGCTTCAAGCACCTTCTGCTTGCGTTCGCTCAACACTTTTTCCCCACCTCCTTACCCTCCCCCCTCAGCTTCTTTCCTCTCCTGGTTATGTACTCTTAGCACTCTCGGCGTGAGAGTGCTAACACAATCCACCCTCACGATAACACCAAAGCCGACCCTTGTCAAGAAGCAGGGCTTATTCGCTCTGGCCCACACTCTTCCCTGACAAGGTAGACGCCCATGCTGCCAGCGGCACCAGCAGTCGGCTCGCTCGGGGCGCGGGCAGAACTCGGCCCCAAGGGCGGGAGTCAGCCCGCGCTTTCCCCCGCTCACCTGCGTTCTTCTAATGACGGTACGTAACGCGCCCTGCAGGGGAGGCCCCGGCCTCGGTTTGTCCTAAGCAGCTATGGGTATCCGTGTTTTCAGGATAGCTCCTAGGGCAGAAACTCCTGGAAAACCCGGTTCGCCACGGGCAGGCCCCGTGAGGTGAGGCGCAGCCCCTGGGCATCGGCCTCGATGAGACCGGCCCTGGTGAGGCGGCGGATGGGATCGGCATATACATCCCGGAGATCGCGGCCGAAGCGGCCGTAAAATCGCTCCCAGGCAATGCCCTCGGTTAAGCGTAGGCCGAGGATTACGGTTTCGGCCATGCCCAAGTCCAGAGTGGCAACCTCCCGGGCGGCCGTCGGATCTTCTCCCGCCGTCAGCGCCCGGACGTATTCCCCGACGTCTTCCCGGTTCGTACGCCGCACACCGCTCATGTAAGAAGTGGCCGCAGGTCCCAGGCCCAGGTAGGGCTCGTTGCGCCAGTAGACCAGATTGTGCCGGCATTCAAAGCCGGAGCGGGCAAAGTTCGAGATCTCGTACTGTTTAATCCCTGCTTCTGCCAGCAGCTCTTGGGCCGCGCGATACATGCTGAGGTCGAGCTCCTCCGCCACCGGTTGGAGGTTCCCCGCCTCCGCCCGCCGGCCGAATTCCGTACCCGGCTCAATGCTGAGGCTGTAAACCGAGAGGTGCTCCGGCCGAAGCGAAAGCGCCCTTCTTAGCGTCCGGCGCCAGGCTCTCAGCGTCTGGCCGGGTATGGCGTAAATGAGATCAAGGTTCAAGTTGCCAAACCCCGCCGCCCGCGCCATATCCCACGCTTCTTCCGCTTCCTGAGCCGTATGAATCCGGCCGAGGAAGGAGAGAAGGTGGTCGTCAAAACTCTGTACCCCCAGGCTTAGGCGGTTGACGCCTGCGGCCGCCAGGAGGGCGAGCTTCGCCCGGTCTAGGGTGCCGGGATTGGCCTCCACCGTCCATTCGGCACCCGGCGCGCGGGGAAAAAGCGCCGCTACGGCCAGCACCACCTCCAGGTCCTCCGGCTCCAGGGCAGTGGGCGTGCCGCCGCCTATATAAATAGAAGGGACCTCCCAGCCGGCCGGCCAGGAGGCAAGCTCCCTTTCTGCTTCCCGTTTTAAGGCGCCGAGGTATCTCTTTACCAGGTCGGCCTCAAGCGGTACGGAGGCAAAATCGCAGTAATGGCACTTGCGCCGGCAGAAAGGCACATGGATATAAAGGGCCGGCGGCAAAGAAAACGCTCTGTCGCACATCTACTTCACCTTTAGTACGGCCATAAAGGCCTCCTGGGGAATTTCCACGCTCCCCACCTGCTTCATGCGCTTCTTGCCTTCTTTTTGCTTCTCGAGGAGCTTGCGCTTGCGCGTAACGTCGCCACCGTAACATTTGGCCAGAACGTCCTTGCGCAGCGCCCGCACCGTCTCCCGGGCGATGACACGCCCTCCGATGGCCGCCTGGATGGGCACTTCAAAGAGCTGGCGTGGAATCAGGCCCTTAAGTTTTTCCACCAGCTGCCGGCCCTGCGCCTGGGCCCGCTCCCGGTGGACGATGAGCGACAGGGCATCCACCGGCTCACCGTTAATTAGGATGTCCAGCTTCACCAGATCGCTGGGCCGATGCCCTAAATACTCGTAATCTAAACTGGCGTAACCGCGGGTCCGGGACTTGAGGAGGTCGAAGAAATCGAAAATGATCTCAGAAAGAGGCAGGTCGTAGGTAAGGAGCACGCGCGTCCTGTCCACATACTCCATGTTCTGGTAGGTGCCGCGCTTTTCCTGCGCGAGTTCCATAACCGGCCCGACGAACTCGCTGGGCACAATGATCGTCGCCCGTACGTACGGCTCGGCAAGAACGGCAATCTCCGTCGGCGGCGGAAGTTTCGCCGGGTTTTCCACCGCGATGACCTGGCCGTTGGTCTTAGTTACCTCGTACACAACGTTAGGAGCCGTAGCAATAAGCTCGACACCGAATTCGCGCTCCAGGCGCTCCTGTACGATCTCCATATGAAGGAGGCCCAGAAAGCCGCACCGGAAGCCAAACCCCAGCGCCTCCGATTTCTCCGGTTCGAACACCAGAGCCGCGTCGTTGAGCTGTAGTTTTTCTAGGGCTTCCCGCAGGTGGTCGTAGTCGTTCGTCTCCTGCGGGTAAAGGCCGCAGTAAACCATCGGGCGCAGCCGGCGGTAACCGGGAAGAGGTGCAGCCACCGGGCGATCGGCGCCGGTGACGGTGTCGCCGACGCGTGCGTCGCGGATGTTCTTGATTCCGGCGGTGAGGTAGCCGACCTCGCCCGGTCCTAGAGAGTCTACAGGGGTGAAGGCCGGGCGGAAGATCCCCACCTCATCCACCTCGTAGTCCTTTCCGGTGGCCATAAGCCGAATCTTCTGCCCCGGCCGGAGCGTGCCTTGCATCACCCGGACGTAGGCGATGACCCCCCGATACGGGTCGAACTTCGAATCGAAGATCAGGGCCGCCAGCGGGTCTGCGCTCGATCCTTTAGGAGGCGGGACGCGGGCCACCACAGCCTCCAGCACATCGGGCACGCCCTCGCCCGTCTTGGCGCTAACCAAGAGGGCCTCGTCCGGATCCAGGCCGAGCACCTCGGCCAGCTCCCGCCGTACACGCTCCGGGTCCGCGCTGGGAAGATCGATTTTGTTGATCACCGGAATAATCGTCAAGTTGTGTTCGAGGGCCAGGTAGGTATTGGCCAGAGTTTGCGCCTCGATTCCCTGCGTGGCATCCACCACCAAGAGGGCCCCCTCGCAGGCGGCCAGGCTTCGGGAAACCTCGTAGGTGAAGTCCACGTGTCCCGGCGTATCGATAAGATTTAACTCGTACTCCCGGCCGTCGCGCGCCCGGTAGTTAATGCGCACCGGTTGGAGCTTAATGGTAATCCCTCGTTCGCGTTCCAGATCCATCTGATCCAGCACCTGGTCGGTCATCTCGCGCGGGCTGAGGGTACCGGTAAGCTCGAGGATGCGGTCGGCCAGGGTAGATTTGCCGTGGTCGATATGGGCGATGATGGAGAAATTGCGGATGTAAGCTGTCTTTTCCGGCACGGGCGCTCACACTTTCCTAAGACTTTACTACCAAAAGATTATACCATGCGCGCCCCGCCTCAGCAACAGACGCTCACCCCACAGGAACGTTGATCTCAATCCGTCCCCGGCCAAACTCAAAGGGCACCACCAGGCAGGGCTTGTCCTCCAAAAGACAGGGATCGGCCTGAAGCTCCAGGCCCGTGAGGACCTGGGGCACGCTGATCGTCGCCAGGGTTCCTTCTTCCGCCAGGAGCGTCATCGCACGCCCCATGATCATGTTCCCCAGCTCACCTAAAGCGGAGCGGGCGAGGTCGGTGAGAGAGGTTACGCTCATGCTGCCTAAAAGCTGGGAAGCAAGGTCTATCCCCAGGCGCTGCTCCAGCGAGAGCGCCACCGGCGTTGCCACGTCGCCCTGAACGTGGAAGAAGAGGAGGATGTCTTCCGGTAAGAAAGGGCCGGATTTCCAATGCAGGCGCCCGCGCTGCCCCTTTAAACCCAGTACCTGAAGAAGTACTTCGTCGCAGGCCTTAAGGATGGAATTGAGAAACTTGGTATCCATCCCGGCTCCTCCTGGATCTAGAGTCTCGGTTTTACTATATTCGTACGTAGCACCTAATTTCTAGGGGGAGGACGGACTTAAATAGGGAATTAAGTTCGAAGCCAAGGGGCCTCCAGGCAGCGCGGGGGTTGCCTTCGCTCAGTTCAGTTCCGGAAGCAGGGCGGCAATGGCGTCCGCCAGGTAACGCGCTCCCAGCTCGGCTTCGGCCAAGGTATTTTGGACTCCGCCGATTTCCACGAGAAGCGCGCGGGGATGTAGATGCTGGTTGAAGCGGGCTGTGTCGATCTTGATGCCCCGGGAAAGGCCGGGGTAAAGGGCCTCGAGCTTTTGCTGCAGCTTTAAGGCGAAGGCATGGTTCTGCTGCCAGTTAGGGTGCGCCAAACCCAGCCGGTCCGTACCGACAATGAGGTAGATGCGGGCCACCTTTTGCCCGTTTATCTCCGCCGTAGTCATGGCGCGGGACTCGGCGGCATTGCGCGTTGGGGCGTCGCGGTGTACGTCGAGAAGCATCTTAAGCTGGGGATTCATCTTCAGCAGCCGCCCGGCAGTTTCCGCCGAACGGAGGTAGGCCTCCCGGAACTTTTCGTCATCGTGACAAGTGGTGTCCTGCACGGCAGGGATGCCGCGCTCTTTCAGGGCCTTAACCAAGGTTTCCCCCACTGCCACTATGCCGGCTTTTTTCCCGTAGGTATGGCTGGCCCCGGCGCTGGGAACGTAGTCTTCCGAGGTGTGCGTGTGGTAGATGGCCACCACCGGTGGACCGCTAGGTGCCGGCGCCGGCTTGGCCGGAAGAGCCGGTAGGACGGGTTGCCGATCCGCCGGCGGTAAGGGCGTAGGCGCCGCGGCCGCAGGGGACGGCTCCGGCCGCACCGCGCCGCGAGCCAGGGGGGCAAAAAGGGCAAGTTCGCTCTCCAAGAAAGCCAGCGGGCCACCCTTAAGGGGTAGCCCCAGGTCGCGCAGGGAAAAAGAAGGTCCTTTCAGCCAAGGTGCGCCGTAGTTGGGTTTTACCTCCCCGTTCCTGGGGGTTCGGAGCAGCTTAAGCGGGAGGCCCTGGTCGAGCACGGCAGTAAAATCTACCGGATAACGCGCCAAAAGTTCCGCCACCCAGCCGTAGAGGCCCGGCTTCTCTACCCCCGCCGGCGCGAAGGCGGACACGGCAGGCGGCAGCTTTAAGCTGGGAACCCAGTGAACGCCGAGCGCCACAGTGCAAAAACCGAAGGTTACAAGACATAGGCTCTTTATAAGAGGGCTGCGCCAAACACGCCCTGGCCGCCAGCGAATTCGTACCAGGTGAAAGCGCAACATTTTCACCCCGCTCAGGGTCCCGCCGCGTGGGGCGGCCTTCCTTCTTTCTCTAAAAGTATGCGCGCCCAGGAGGGTTTAGACCGCCGGCCGGGGCCGGCCGTTTTCCCTTGCTTTTCCTGCCGCCCCATGATAAAATGTGCTAGTGAACATACGAGCCCAGCCGTGGCCGAGGGGGTGAGAAATAGTGGCCAACATTAAATCGGCGATCAAGAGGATTAAGGTAGCCGAGAAACGGCGCCTGCGGAATGCGGCCATCAAGTCGCGCGTGCGTACGGCTATTCGCCGTTTCAACGAGGCCCTGAATCAAGCTGACCCGGAGGTTATTAAACAAACCCTGGCCAAGGCCTTCAGCGTTATTGATAAGGCTGCTGCCAAAGGCGTCCTGCACAAAAATAATGCTGCGCGCAAGAAATCGCGCCTCTGCCGTAAGCTGGCTAAGGCTAAGGCGCAGGTCGGTTAAAAAAAGCGTGCCCGAGCACGCTTTTTTATTTTTCCCTTGGTCTAAGGTCAAGAATAATTTCTTCCAGCACCAGGCGGGGGCTCAGGGTCGAGCTCTTAAGCCTCTGGTCCGCCCGGGCCAAAGCTTGGATGAGCCGGTAAAGTTCTTCCCAGGTGAAGCGACTGCTCTGCACCTCCAGTTTTTGCGCCACGTACGGATGGACTTTGAGCACCGCGGCCAACGTACCGGGACGGCTCCCTTTTTCCCTGGCCTCCTTCGCCGCCATAACCAGGCGCACCTGCCTGGCCAGGAGCGCCAACAGGCCGAGGGGCGTTTCCCCCTGCTCCCAGAGGCGGGAGAGAAGGTGGAGGGCCCGCTCGCCCTGCCCGGCCAGCGCAGCATCGATGAGATCGAACACCCGGGCGGTGTTTGCCTCCGGCACCAGGAGCTCCACGTCCTCCCGCCTTACCACCCCGGAAGGCACCGCATATGCGGCGAGCTTTTTGAGCTCCTGCTCTAGCT
>Ga0247720_100270_pt1 | contig 22731 bp, 17 predicted proteins | sample MSEWel2015_12_15_FD_189078 | JGI IMG/M metagenome (GOLD analysis project Ga0247720, IMG submission 189078) | Subsurface sediment microbial communities from gas well in West Virginia, United States - MSEEL Well Study Marcellus 3H_2015_12_15 | ecosystem: Environmental > Terrestrial > Deep...
CATAAAGTCGATAAAAACAACTAAAAAATGTAAAAAATAAATTATTTTTGGAAATAAAAATTGTTTGTTTTTTAAAATGGGTTGACCTTAATTCTTCAAAGTGGATTTTACTTTTTCATTTGACCTTAGCCCGAAAAATTTTTACTCCTCAGCGCTGGAAATAATTCAAATTATTTCAGATGATTGTCCTTTTATTGTCCTTTGCAATTATTGTTATACAACATTTACACATTCACGCCAACATTGATATTAATTTAACAAAGTTATAGAATGTTATAACATCGATTACGACAAAACCCCATCACAACACCTGCTTAAGAAAATTCCTCGTCCTCTCACTGCTCGGATTGCAGAATATCTCCCCGGGCAACCCTTCCTCGATTATCTCTCCACCATCCATGAATATTACCCGATCGGCTACCTCCCGAGCAAACCCCATCTCATGGGTGACCACCAGCATGGTCATCCTGTCTTCCGCCAGGTCTCGCATAACCTTGAGGACTTCTCCGGTAAGCTCGGGGTCCAGTGCAGAGGTGGGCTCATCAAACAGCATTATATCGGGCTTCATGGCCAAAGCCCTTGCAATGGCCACCCTCTGTTTTTGTCCACCCGAAAGCTGCGAAGGATAGCTATCCCTTTTATCTATCAGACCCACCCTTCTTAGCAATGCCTCAGCCATATCAACTGCTTCTTCCTTGGGCATCTTATTTACCACAATCGGTGCTTCGATGATATTCTCCAACACTGTCTTATGGGGAAATAGATTGAAGTTTTGAAACACCATTCCAATCTTCTTGCATATCTGGCGTATCTGCTTATCGGGCACATATCGTGTTTTACCGTTTTCATCCTCATACGCAATTGGTTGCCCTTCTATTATGATAGAACCTCTATCAATAACTTCCAGATGAATGAGGCACCGCAGCAGAGTACTCTTGCCCGATCCCGAAGGCCCTATAACGGCTATTACCTCGCCTTTATTAACGTTCAGCGAAATTCCCTTTAAAACCTGTAAGTTTCCAAATGACTTGTAAATATTTCTTGCCTCAATCATATACATAGTCCCTAACCCCTATTCGTATATTGAATAGCGCCGTTCCAATTTGTCAAACACCTTTGTCAGCACATAAGTCATGACCAGGTAGAACACGGCCGCCACTACAAAAGGCGATGTCACCGCATCCCTGGATACGGCAATCTTGGTAGCCCTCAAAAGCTCTCCCAATCCTATAGCATATACAAGGGCCGTGTCCTTTACAAGGGTGATTGCCTCATTGCTGACGGGAGGCAGTACCCTCCGCACGGTCTGCGGAAGAATTATTCTCCACATGGTCTGCCAGTAGGTGAAACCAAGCACCTTGGCTCCCTCATACTGCCCTTTGTCAATTGACTGTATGCCGGCCCTGAAGATTTCTGCAAAATAGGCCGCATAGTTGAGGACAAAAGCGATGCAGGCCGCCGGAAAATTCTCCAGGGTAATGCCGAAATTGGGCAAGCCATAATAGACAAAAAACACCTGCAGAAGTAACGGCGTACCTCTCAAGAGCCAGATGTATGCACCAACGACATCCCTCAAAAGCCTGTATCTAGAAATGCGCGCCAGCGCCAGCAGCACCCCAAGCGGAATTGAAAAAACAATGGTGATAAAAAACAGCTCTAGAGTAACCACAGTGCCCTGGAGCATGGGCACGATAATCCGCGATACATATTCCAATGTGGGTTTTATGACCTCAAGCGTAGGCTTTATAACCTCAAGCAATAACTCCTGCATAGCACCTCTCCCAACAAACGAAATAGTACATATATCAAAATCAACATCCCTTGTGTACCCCTTATAAAAACACAAAAGAGGACTGACGGTACATCAATGGCCCCGTCAGCCTCCAGTGTGATAGTGCGACACAACACTTACTTTTTTATGATATCCTCGCCAAACCACTTCTTAGAAATCTCAGACATGGTGCCATCCTGCTTCATTTCATCCAGCACCCTGTTCAGTGCCTCAAGCAGTTGTTTGTCCTCCAACCTCAACCCGACGCCGTATTCCTCGGTACCGAAGTTATCGTCCAAAACCACAAAATTTTCGTTTCTCTTCTCGATGTAATATCTTCCCAGTATCTCGTCTGCCACCACGGCATCAATCCTGCCTGCTTTCAAATCCAAGAGCGCTTCAAGGTTATCGGGATATTCCACCACTTCCGCCAAAGACTCGTAGACCTCTTTATCCTTTTTAAGTGCCTCAAGACTACTACTGCTCATCTGCACTCCTACCTTTTTGCCCGCAAGGTCGGCCTTGCTCTTGATGCTGGATCCCTCTGGCACAATTATAATCTGAGTATTCACCAGATAAGGCTTTGTAAAAGCCATGTTTTTCTTCCTGTCCTCGGTAATGGTAAGACCATTCCATATCATGTCAATCTTTTTATTCTTGAGCTCCAGTTCCTTACTGTTCCAGTCAATGGGCTTAAACTCCACTTCCACGCCCAATCTCTTTGCAGCCTCTTTAGCCAAATCGATGTCAAACCCAACGATGTTGCCCTCCTCATCTCTGAAGCCCATGGGGGCAAATGTGTCGTCAAGCCCTACTATAAACTTTCCGGCCTCCTTAATCCTCTCCAAAGAATCGTCTTTAGCGGTTTCTTGCGCTCCCGAACAGGCACTCAACAAAAGCCCAACCATCAATGCCAAAGTTAAAAGCACAATCGTACTCCTCTTCACTTCAATTCCTCCATTCAAGGCTTGTTTGATTTTCAAACAATAATATTATAATTTAATATGCTAAATTAGTAAAGCATTAAACTCCAATAAAATTGAATACTTTCCTGTTACGTGAAAACAATAAGTACTGTTGAATATTATGGATTTAAAGAGGTGTGAAATGAAGCAGGAAATATTTACATTCCCATTGTGGGATGCCTTCCAGGAAAATACAGAGTGCCCTCTATGCCATATAATGGAGAAAGCTGAAGAATCATATATTTCAGGGCTGTTCAGGGATATGGTTAATGATGTAAATTTTCACAGGTCCCTGGAGCACATGAGCTTTTGCTCGACGCATTTCCAGCAGCTTTTAAATTACAGGGACAAGTTTGGGTTGGCTCTCATCGTGGATAAGATATTAATGCACGAGATGTCAAAGCTGCGTAAGTTCAGAAGGATAATGGAAGTCCCTTATTTGCCGTCAAAATATCATGCTTTAAACATCATAAGGAAGATATTTAACCGATCTTCAAATCAATATGATATCGATGAATCGCCCTGTTTTTTATGCATTCATTCAAAGGATGCTATGCATAGCTATGCTGAGTCCATCATTCAGCTATGGGCATGCAATAGCAAATTTCAATCGCTGTATGAAAACTGCAAAGGTTTTTGCTTCAAGCATTTCTACCTCTTAATTGAGGAGGCGAAATGCCTGCTTAGCGGCCCACAGCTTAAAAAATTCTGTGAAGCTACCTTTTTGCTACAGGAAAACAACCTCAAAAGGCTTAACGATGAATTAAACTGGTTTATCAAGAAGTTTAACTATTACTACATTGACAGTCCGTGGCATACTTCTAGGGATTCACTAAAAAGGTGTATTTTTAAAATAAAAAGTGGCTTCATCAACAAAGAATAAAATACATCGTTCCCAGCCAATCTATAAATATAAAAAATACAAGTAGGGTGAGGGTTTGTACATATGTTGGTAGCGTTTTTTCGAGCTTTAATACTCTATGCCGTGGTAGTCACTGGGGTAAGGATTATGGGAAAACGGCAGGTGGGTGAGCTGCAGCCGTTTGAGCTGGTGGTGACAATAATGATAGCTGAGCTGGCATCGGTGCCCATGCAGGACACGAGTATACCCCTTTTGAACGGAATCATATCCATCCTGGCTCTGCTTTTGGTAGAGGTGGTTATTTCATACATCACTTTAAAAAGCGAAAGGGCCAGAACCATTCTATGCGGTTCCCCCAGTATCGTGATACAAAACGGCAAAATTGTACAGAAGGAACTAGCTCGGTTGCGCTATAACGTAAACGACCTGCTGGAACAGCTGAGAGAAAAAAATATAGTTAACATATCGGATGTTGAGTTTGCGATACTTGAGACCAACGGCCAGCTAAGCGTTATACCCAAACCGCAAAAGAGGCCGGTGACCGCAGAGGACCTCAAGCTCTCCATCCGGTATGAAAGCCTGCCATACACGCTCATCATGGACGGCCATATACAGCACAAAAACCTTACCAAGGCCGGCCTTGACATCAGCTGGCTGCTCCAGCAGCTTGAAATCCGCGGGCTTAAACCCGAGGACGTATTCTTCGCTTATCTTGACAGCCAGAGAAATTTACAGATAGAAGAAAAAGAAAAGCGGAGGTGAGCTCATTGAAGATACCCCTGATAATGGTAGCAATAACCATCATTTTTATCGGCTTTGCGGTCTGGACCCAGCACAGCCTTGCGGCCTCCGCCGAAAAGTTAGAACAAAGCCTGAGCAGCCTGGAATCTGCCATCAAAAACGATAACTGGGAGATGGCAAACAACGAGCTGGAATCTTTCAACCAGCTATGGAGAAAAACCAAAAATTCCTGGCAGATATTTATCAACCATGAAGAAATAGACAATATTGATGCAACGCTGGCAAGGGTAAAACAGCTGGTAAGCCTTAAGGCAAAGGCCGACTCACTGTCCGAAATCTCGGCCCTCAGGCTTTTTATAGTCCACATTCCACAAAAGGAATCCCTGTGCCTTGTAAACATACTTTAGGCATAAATGCAACTTGCGTCTGGGCACTCTTCTCAAACACAATTTATTTGTATCAACATGCGCTGTCCCTGCAAAACAGATCTCAACCCCAAAATATATCATCATAACTGTCTTCAATATACTCACTGTAAAAATCTATAAACAATCCAGATTTTGGCGGTTGAGAAGCGCGATCCTCCACCTGTACCCTGCATAAAAAGTCCTGATTTTCAAAGAAGCTTATGGCTTCGTAGTCCCAGGGAATATCAGCGCGTTCATATATGCCATACCGTTCCAAATCCTTTAAAAACGGCTTTATTTTGTCCTCCGAATCCACATCCACCTCAACGCTTCCTTTTTGCCTCAGCTCTTTGACGATCTCATCGGCCTCACCGGTCTGATAGCGAAAAGCTCTTTCCACACACATCACATCCTTTCTACTTTTTCACATATTGAGTACCTGCCTTAAAAATTTGCCGGTATAGCTGCCCTCCACATTTGCCACCTCTTCGGGGGTGCCCTGGGCCACTATCATTCCACCCCTTTCTCCGCCTTCCGGCCCCAAATCGATGATGTAGTCGGCCGTCTTTATCACATCCAAATTGTGCTCGATGACCACCACGGTGTTCCCTCCATCGGTCAGCCTGTGCAGGATATCGATCAGCCTGTGAACGTCGGCAATGTGCAAGCCGGTGGTGGGCTCGTCCAGTATATATATGGTACGACCGGTGCTTCTTCTGCTGAGTTCGGTGGCCAGCTTAACCCTCTGGGCCTCGCCGCCGGACAGGGTGGTTGATGGTTGTCCAAGCTTGATGTAGCCCAGTCCCACGTCATACAAGGTTTGCAGCTTTCTGTGAATCCTCGGGATGTTCTCGAAGAACTCCATAGCCTCCTCTACCGTCATATCCAGCACATCGGCTATATTCTTGCCCTTGTATTTTACTTGCAACGTCTCACGGTTATACCGCTTCCCCTTACACACCTCACAGGGCACGTAAACATCCGATAAAAATTGCATCTCGATCTTTATAATGCCATCGCCTCGGCAGGCTTCGCAGCGACCCCCTTTGACGTTAAAGCTGAAACGCCCTTTGTTGTATCCCCTTACCTTTGCATCGCTGGTCATGGCAAATACTTCGCGTATATAATCGAACACGCCTGTATAGGTGGCAGGGTTAGAACGCGGCGTCCTGCCTATAGGAGACTGGTCGATGTTTATAACCTTATCGAGGTGTTCGAGCCCCAGTATCTTTTCATACCGTCCCGGCTTTACGCTTGCGCGGTTTAGCTCCTTGGCCAGCGCCTTATAGAGGATCTCGTTCACCAGAGTGCTCTTGCCCGAGCCAGAAACACCAGTTACACACGTCATTACCCCCAGCGGTATTCTGACATTTATATTTTTTAAATTGTGTTCGCTGGCTCCCACAACCTCAAGCCATTTGCCGCTGGGCTGCCTTCGCACGGCAGGAACCTCTATCCTCTTTTTGCCGCTCAAATACTGCCCAGTGATGGACTCGGGGGAATTCATAATATCCTCGACGGTACCGGCAGCAACCACCCGGCCACCACGCGCCCCGGCCCCCGGCCCCATATCTATGATGTAATCAGCCGAGCGTATGGTCTCTTCGTCGTGCTCCACAACGACTACGGTATTGCCTAGATCCCTCAGTCGCTTCAAAGTGCGTATCAGCCTCTCATTATCGCGCTGATGCAGGCCTATGCTGGGCTCGTCCAGTATATAGAGCACCCCAACCAGGCTAGACCCAATTTGCGTAGCCAGCCTGATGCGCTGAGCCTCACCACCCGACAACGTTCCCGCAGGGCGCGACAAAGTCAGATAATCAAGCCCCACATCCACCATGAATTGGAGTCGAGAGCGGATTTCCTTGAGTATCTGATGGGCAATCAGCTGTTGCGTAGGCGTAAGCTTAAGGCCATCGATGAAATCCAGGAGCTCCTTGACTGACAGATTGGTCACCTGGTATATGTTGAGCCCTCCCACCGTGACGGCCAGCGCTTCGGGCTTTAGCCTGGCGCCTTTACAAACAGGGCAAGGGGTGCTACCCATATATGCTTCAATCTCCTCACGGGCTAAATCCGAATCGGTTTCATGGTAACGCCGCTGCAGATTTGGGATTATCCCCTCAAACGGCGCCATAAAATAGCCTGAACCGCTACGGTCATACTTAACTCGAATCTTCTCACCCCTAGTACCGTACAATATAATGTCTATAATTTCTTTCGGCAGGTCTTCAACAGGGGTGTCCAAGCTAAAACCGTAATGCTCGGCCAGCGCCTCCAAAAACATCCTGGCCATGCTATCCCCGTTGCCGCTGTTCCATCCAGGAACGGCAATTGCCCCCTCTGCCAAACTCAAAGAAGGGTTGGGAATTATCAGATCGGGGTCAATCTCCATCAAAACGCCCAACCCGTGACAGTTGGGACAAGCTCCAAAAGGGCTGTTGAACGAAAACAGCCGAGGAGTCAACTCCTCTATGCTGATCCCGCACTCAGGGCAGGCGTACTTTTGGCTGAATAGTATCTCCTGCCCCCCAATCACGTCCACAACCGCCAACCCATCGCTTAACTTTAGCACCGCCTCCAGCGAATCGGTGAGCCTCTGCTCGATGCCCTTCCTTACAACAAGCCGGTCGACCACCACCTCGATGGTGTGCTTCTTGTTTCTATCCAGCTTTATCTCCTCCGAAAGCTCACGCATCTCCCCATCTATCCGAACCCGCACATAGCCTTCCTTCCTTATGTCTTCAAGCAGACGTACATACTCCCCTTTCCGACCACGCACCAGAGGAGCCAGAAGCTGAATCCTGGTCCCTTCCTCCATTCCCATGATATAGTCTACCATCTGTTCAATCGTTTGCTGCTTAATCTCCCTACCACAGTTGGGACAATGGGGAGTACCTATCCTGGCAAATAGAAGACGAAGGTAATCGTATATCTCGGTAACCGTTCCCACAGTGGAACGGGGATTCCTGCGTGGAGTTTTTTGGTCAATGGATATGGCGGGCGAAAGCCCCTCAATATAATCCACATCCGGCTTTTCCATCTGCCCCAAAAACTGCCGGGCATATGCCGACAGCGACTCTATATACCGCCTCTGCCCCTCAGCATATAGGGTATCAAAAGCCAGCGATGACTTACCGGAGCCGCTGAGCCCCGTCACTACCACCAGCTTATCCCGGGGAATTACTACATCTATATTTTTTAAGTTGTGTTCTCTTGCACCTTTTACATATATCACCTTGCCATCAATCATGCATCAACCAAACCCTCTTTCGTTTTGTAAGGATTTTCTTCTCTACAGCGATTCAGAATACAGTATAGCAAAAATCCTTACAAAATAAAAGGGAGGATTGTATCACTCCCTTCCCCATGCCCTATCAGCCACAGCTCTGTGTTCCTTTATTCCTACTATTTTAGAAAGGTTTTCTGCTTCGGCCGGCTGATCATTCAAACCATACTTGAGCTTCAAATCTATAACAGGCACCTTTTCCTCCGTTATGTCTGGAAACACTATATGCGCCTCCACGACCATGTCAGCTCCTTCTTCAATGGCCTGCTTGAAAGGAATGAGCTCAAAACTTTTGAGGTGCTGCATATCGTGTTCCAATCTGGGAAGGTCCACGCAGGAATCTATCACGGTATCACCGTGTCCCGGAAAATGTTTAATCTGCAAAACTTCTGCCAAAAATAAAATAAAAATGGCGGAGGGCACTTTCCGTGCCATCCCGCCAGTGCAAACAATATCATCCGTCTTTTTAGGCTTCGACCTGTAACAAAGCATAATCTGGCAGCCCCTCTCAACAAAGCTTATATGAACAACGCTTGCAGACTCTTACCAGCATATAACATAGCATCAAGAGCTGCATACATTAACGTAAGCGTGTCTGCGGGGATCAAAATACTGCCCTTCAAAAAGCCGTATGAGGGTATTTGTTACATGAAGCTCAAGTTCGTTCTCCCCGGTCCTGATCCAGTTTTTATCTATTATCCAACGGTAAGGACTCCATGCCCTCGTTCCTGCATGATGACCATTAACATAAAGAGCTATCACATCTTCGATACCTGTATCATCGATATACATCTCCATCACCTCGGCCGCACCATTGATGAACACCTTTTTTCTGTATACCACAGTACCTGCGTAAAATGGCAGGCCAATTCCTGTTAAATCGCCCGGCTTTCCAACATTGCTAATTGAACACAGTTTCCATTTTCCATTCTCTTTTACCACCCCAAAACGTCCAAACAGATACAGTGGGTTTACAAGGCCATCATGGTTGGCTTGAGTAGTTATCCTCACCTGTATCTCATTCAAGCCCTTCTTTATATACGGCGATATATCCACAGCCAGGTTAGTGGGCAGGTATATCTCCTGTGGTGCAAACTGAGCGGAATTTACTCGATTGCCGTTCACAAGCATATACCATTCACCCTGTACGCTGCCGGGTTCCATGACCAGCAATACCGGCAGCGAAACATCATCCTCGACAGAAAATTCAGCTGTGTATATGCAGTTGAGCGGGGGCAGCTCCAGCTGCTTGGGACAGCCAAAATGATCCTTTAACTTTACAGGTAGAGCAATTCCTGTATCGTGAATCTGATCTATTATGGGTTTACACTCCACCAGCTTCTCATCCGAACTGCCTTCAACTTTAAGCCGCCAGAGACCCAGCCTCAACGCATTCATGCCTTTCGGATAAATTTCCCAGTCATCGTCTATATCTATCTTTTGTTTCTTTATATAATCCTGTGCTTTAGCCTGTATATTGGACGTCCCATCCTGTTTTTCTTTTACTGTTAAAATGTAAGCCTGATATGGTGCAAACTCAAGAGCAAAGCCTCTCTCTCTTGCACCCTCATCAAACTCAATAATGCTTTCACTACCCTCCAAACCGGGATCATTGCAGTATACCTGCGGATGCAAAAACTTGCTGCAATTGAGGCAGATTCTCACCTTGTGTGGCACATCCGAGGTATTGACCAGAAAATAGCTCAGCTGGTCGTCGGCTTCATAGCATGCCGCCAGTATATCCTTTTCTTGAGGGGCATCTATGCTGCCCGGACAGGCCTCCATACTTCCCAAGCGGGCATCTATAACTCCACAGCAGCTAGCTTTAGCGTTTTGATAAGTACCTTCACCCTCCCTAGCTGTATCTCGACCTCCTTGTTGTGTATCTATCCTCTCGCAACAAGTATCTCCAACTTCTTCTTGAGTGTCTCTGCTTTCCTGACAGGTATGCTTGGTGATAGAGATAGGCCGCTGAACTATATTAGCCACCATTTCCGGAACTTCTTCCACTCTTTTTACAAAGAACACCCTTTTCTTTTTTTCTGAAGTCTCAACACCTATTTGATTCTCATCGTCTTGCCTTTTATAAACATTACCTGCAACAATATCTGTATAAAGTACTCCGCTGTCGGGTAAATTCTCATCTTTCACATAATGGCTGTAAATATCCTGAGCATCCATACCAAACCATTCGCTGAACATTGAACCGGTATCTGAACTGCCAATCTTTTCAATGGGTAGGCACTCGACACCTATGACAACGCCTCCACCTTCAATGTACTCCTTGAGCCTTTTCAATGCACATTCCTCAATATTGAGCATTGGAGGAAGTATGAGCACCCTGTACTTCTCATTTTTGAACCTGATGCATCCATGTCTTGTGTCGCACTGGCTAAACAGTTCAGGGTCCATTATATAATAATCAAAATGGTTCTCCAGAAGCGCTCTCTGCAGCCTGGAAAATCCGTTCTCCAGCTTTTCCTTCAAATGCCTTTTCTCTCCCATGGCCGTCCACTGGCTTGAAGCCGGATCCAATATAATTATATCCACCTTTCGTCTGCCCATTCTCATGATATCGGTTATTTTACCGGCATAATCAGACAACAAACCCATATGGGACCAATAGGGCATTTGATAAAAGCTGGACGGAGGGGCATCGTGCTTGGTCAGCCCATCGGTGGTATAAAAGAAAGCATGTGGTACAAAGAAACTTATCCCTTGAACCGCAAGCCAATCGAACGTCCATTTCATGTCCTGAAGGGTCATACCCCATCCTATGCTGTGGAAGCACTCGCACAGGGCACCGGATTTTCCATAAAAATGGGCTGCCGAGCTGACAACCTTGGCATTGGCCCTGTATTTAGGGCTGGCAACATCCGGCCTGGTGCCCACCTTTTGATGTCCCGCATCTATGCCCGGTATGTGAAAATACTTAAGTTGCCTGCTCCGCAGTATGGGCTTTTCCCCCACATACAGCAGATTATTGGCTTCGCACCAATTTCGAATCTGAACCTCATAGCTTTCAATAAAAACGTTTGTAACGGTATTCCAGTAATCATACCTCACTCGATCAGTGTCAGGGCCCATGCGCTCAAACAGGGCGGGCAACCTGTCTACCAACGAATAGCCATTCTTTTTTTCAAACATTTGGGGCAAAAGCGGTGACCACGGCATTCCCGGGGGGAAAGCCGTTATTTCGTCGGTAAAAATCCCTTTTATGGTTTTCCCGAACTCATGGCCGAAATATTCCTTATACTTTTCGTGAGTGGTATTGATGTAATACCGCACCGCCTCTGGATTTAAGGGATCCACATACTTTCCGAAGTATTTGAAATTATCCACCGCTACCTGCAATATGATACAGACATGCCATGTACCTTCAGGTGCATCCCAGTGAAGCTTTTTTACAGGCTTGCCGGTAAAAAACCTCTTTCTGTTGTACTGGGTAAGCCCGCTCATCTGAAAGATGTTTTCCTTATATCCCGTGCCTATGCAATGCGACAGCTCCACCGGATCATCCCAGTCGATTGAATCATTCTCTTTGGGATATGCTCTTGCCAGCAAGACCTGACCCCACGACAGCTCCATATCGATGGTTTTAGGGCCTTCCACATCGAATATTCGAGCTTTAAGGGCTTTTGCCTCAAACTCCGGATGGTCCAGTACCACCAATCCACCGCTTACCCCGCTGGGATAGGGGTATTCATCGTAAAGCCATACCTCCAAACCCCTTCGCTTTGCCTCTTCTACAGCGATGCCCACTTTCCTAAACCATTCTTCAGATAGATAGGGTACCGAAAGCCCTTGACGGGGATGAATAAAAAAGCCCTTTATTCCCTTCTCGGCCATCTCCCTTATCTGCCTTCTTATCTCCTCATCCCTCATGTCGCCGTTCCAGAACCAAAAAGGCTGTATGCCAAATTTTAGAGACACACAAATTTCCCCCCTCTAAAAGCACCATCTCATAACATAGATTAAAATATAACTCGCTCTCACTTCCTACACAAGGTAAACTTTCTCTTTTATTACGACAAACATTCCTCTGTAGTAGGTTCGCCCTCTCCACGACAACAGACGTTTCACCGCTGGACCTCAACCTCGTCTTTAGCCATCGGCCGCTCCTTCTACAGAAGAACTTTGCGTCGGTATTTGGGGCACCTGATAAGTGTGATAGGCAATGTCATAAACCGTTATAATTGATCACTTCCATCTTTTGCTGTTCATAATTACATTATACTGCAAGTATTAGATGCATACAATTTAATGCTCAAATCAGGGACCGCTTTTCATCCTTCCTTTAAAAAAGAAGGCTTTCCCGGCGGTTGACCGTAAATTTGTATAAGAGTTAAGCTATTTGAGCATATCATAGTCTGCGGGAGCAATATACACGTTGCAGCGTCCTTCCCTATCGGAAGTGAAAAGCACCATGGAGTCATCAGGAAACCATATAGGGTGTGGATGGCTGTGCTGAGCTCTCCATGAAGTCCCATGGGTGCATAGAATTTTTTGCTTTGCCAGCCCGTTCTCATATTTGATAAGCGATATATATTGGTCTCCGTCTTTAGGACCGTTGACCATGAAAGCACCGTCACCAACGCCGTACTCTTCTGTGGAATTTACCTGTACATGCATGGGCTTCGGCCCGGGCTTGTACTCAAACATCACCATGTTGGTACCATCAGGATTTATGAAAAGGTCGGCACACTTCCAGTCATCCGACGTGCTCTCACGGCGGCCATACTGGGTGCATATACGCCCGCTGCGCGTAAAGATCTCATGCCCTGCACGCTCCAAGTGGCGTTTGGTCTCGACTATAGGCCATACCTCTGAAGTAGATGCCCTGACAATCCAGGTCCTCTGCACCAGATGCCAGGGGCCTTCGTGGCAGAAGCATACGATATCGTTGTCCACCGGGCTTACAATTACATGGCTGATCCATTCTCGCTCGCCCCATATGGCCCTAGCGGTTTTGTCCGCCACATTGACCTGCATGACCACGCTGGCCGGACGACGAAAAAACGTCTCGTTCATCCCGGAATATATTTTGTTGGTCACAGTGGATAACGCCAACTTTTCCGAATATGCAAAATACAGCGTTGAACCGTCCGAGGTAATTGAAAGTATTGAGCCAACAAAGCCTTCGGGCAGGGTATAATACTCATCTTCCTCAAGAGTGTCCAAGCTTACAGATTTTAATCTTCTGCCGGCCCAGTAGAAAGCCCTCATAGTATTGGGGTCAAGGAGCGAAGCCCCAGGCCGAATATCGGGCTCGTCAGTCAACTGCACCATATCCCCTGTGGGAATGTAGAGGTTATAAAGCTGCCAGGAACCTGTTCGGTCAGAAGCCACCAGCACGTTTTTCCCATCAAACGAAAAAAGAGGCTGAGTAAAATACGGATGAAAAGTGTTTCCAACATTGGGGCTTATCCTTGTGACTTCAACCCCAGTGAGATTGTCTTTAACGGTTATTTTATCTCCCTTGAATACTGTTCCTTTAGGCATTGCAACACAACCTCCTTTTCTTTTGTTCTTATTATAAATATCTGAAGAAACAAATATTGTGACCCTGATGTAAAAAGCCTATATTAGTCACTTAATACCGCAGCAATTTTAGGGTAAAAACAACGGCAAGCGAAAAACCGCATACTTATTTCAAAAAATCCAAAAGATATACCAGTCCGTTAAAACGGACTGGTATATCCCAGACTGGCATCCCCTTAAACAATAATCTATTTCATCGCCAGCAGCATTTTGTTGATTTACTGGTTTGTGTTGGCTTTTTTATACAGGTCGTTTATCTCTTTGATATAATCATCGCCGCCCAACTTACGCCACTGCTCTATAGCATCCTTCCAACCCTGCTCATCGATCTGGCCTACGATGAACTGTACCCTTGCATCTTCAATGATCTGATCAAGTTGAGGCCCTTTTTGGCTGTATACCTCCGAAATAAAGGGTTCTGCAGGGTTACCAACAACTATCTTTTCGTTTTCAGCTATAACCTTTGTCTGCAGCTCTCTCACTTCTGTATCCACTCGCGGCGTCTGATTATTCCTTGGCACAAACAGCAACAGCTGATTAAGCCCCGACAGCTGTGCACCCAGCCGTTGATCGCCTTCAATAGGTTTCACTTTTCCATCAACTAACTCATAATGTATACCTTCAATTCCTCTATCGAGCAGGTCCTGCATCTCCCTATCGCCCAGCTGGTCAAAGAATTTCAACACTCTTTTAAGTTCATCTTCTGTCTTTACCGACTGCTTTGAAACAAGATAGAACAAATTATACCCTGATGTAGGCAAAGCCCTCAGGCCTTTGGGTCCCTCAACAGCCCCTACAATACCCAAGCGTACATCAACGTCCTCTGCGGTATTTGGCGTTCCTACGCTCTTACCGGCATCTTTAAATCTGGACTCCAGCCTTCCGGCATCGTCACACACCTGTATCTCTGCGCCCGCTTGCTCGGTTACTATAAAGTCATATCGCTTTTCTGGATCCAAAGCAGCAAAGTCCTCGTTTATCAGTTTCTCATCATATAACTTTTTCCACCATTTTAATGCCTCAAAATATTCTGGAGTGAGATGGGCAGGTACGAGTTCACCATTTTCGTTTTCACCCCATCCATTGGGTGCACCAAACCACAGGGCAGAAACATTGAATTGATAATTGCTTTGATGAACCACCATACCAAAGGTATCGTCTTTTCCGTCACCATCAGGATCTTCGTAAGTGAATTTCTTAAGCATGGTATAGAAGTCGTCAATAGTCTTTAATTCATTCATTCCCACTTTTTGTAGCCAGTCATGCCTGTAGATGATACCATTTCTTCCTAAATCTCTAGCTCTATACAGCCCGTACACTTTTCCATCGATTGATATGTTGTTAAGGACAATTGGGTTGAACTGGCTCAAGTTCGGATACTCCTCAAAATACGGCCCTAATTCCCAGAAAACCCCATTTCGGCACGCGCTTATCACTGTAGCCGTTTTGCCGGGAGCAAGTATGACCATTGGCATATCATTGGAAGCCAATGTTACGTTAAACTTGTCCTCATAATTAGTTGAAGGAGTCCACAGAATTTCCAGATCAGTATTGGTATACTCTTCTAACTTTTGAATAACCGGACTATCCTCGGGAGCAGGCTCTGGTGCCTTGTCGCTTGGATAGAATATGGTCATGATGCTCAATTTAAAAGGTTCTTCCTGCACAGGTTCATCAGAAGAGCCGCCGGATTGCGTCTCTTCCCCCTTATTCTCGGTTCCTCCACTCTGTGGCTGCTGATTCACAGCATCCTTGGAACATCCTGCCAACACGGCTGAGGCAAACAACATAATACATACTAAAACCATTAAGAGACGTGTTGTTGGTTTCAAAGACATATAACTTTACCTCCTTTTAAAATTTATGTTGAATTTTTATTAAAAGTTGTTGGTGATTATAGCTTTCCGCAGCTAAAACCGCGGAAACGCTCATTTTAACCACCAAAACAACGCTGGCAAATATCATCCTTTCAATGAACCTATCATAACTCCTTTGACAAAATACCTCTGCAAGAACGGGTACACCAGCAAAATCGGTACCGTCGCCACTACAATGACCGCCAATTTTAGCGCCTGTGCAGGTGGCTGATAGTCAGGCGGCATATCCACCAGTGAGCCTAAACCTGCCGTGCCGGACGAAGCTATTATAAGATTTCGCAGTATGATCTGTATAGGCCATTTTTTCGAATCATTCAGATAAAGCAACGGCCCCATAAATGCGTTCCAATGCCCTACTCCATAAAACAGAGCAAATGTAGCCAGCACTGCTTTTGAAAGCGGGAGTACGATATACCACAGCGTCTGTGGCACATTGCATCCATCTATTTCGGCAGAATCCCTAAGCTCCCCTGGAAACTCTTCAAAAAAGTTGCGCACTATGAAAAGGTTAAAAGGACTGATGGCACCGGGCAACCATAAGGCCCAGTAGGTATCTAACATACCTAAATTCCTTACCAATAGATACGTGGGGATCATCCCACCACCGAATAGCATACAGAATATGACCATATTTATTATGGCATTTCTGCCAATCAGGTCCTTTTTGGCCAGCGCATAAGCCATGCTAACCGTGAAAAAGAGATTTATGGCTGTACCGCCAATTGTAATGATTAGCGTATTTTTGAAGCTGTTAGCAAGAGCCGACGTCGAAAATATATACTTATATGCATCCAACGTAAAGGTACGAGGTATTATGAAAAAGCTCCTGGTGGTCAGTTCCCCCTCGGTTGCAAACGAACCACCTATAACATAGAGGAATGGGAGAATGCATAACATCCCCGCAAAGGCTAAAAAAACATAATTGAAGGCATCAAATATTTTGCTCCCGAGCGATTCTCGAATTGCATTTGACTTACTGCCTCTCAATACCATCTTTCTCTCATCCTCTTCCCTTTTATTTCAAATATTTCAAGAAGTATTAACATCAGAACAAACTGATGTCTGATACTTTCCGAGCCAAAAGATTGCTCAGCTGTATAAGGACTATACCCACAATCGATTTAAAAAGTCCAACCGCTGTACTGTAGCTGAATGCTCCTCGGGTTATACCCATAGTATAGACATAGGTATCAAAGACATCGGCCACTTCCCTGTTAAGCGAATTCATCATCAAGTAGATCTGTTCAAAACCCGTATCGAGTATGCCGCCTAACCTAAGTATAAGAAGTATTATGACGGTTGGCATCAAACAGGGCAACGTAATATACCTCATTTGTTGCCAACGTTTAGCACCATCAACTATTGCCGCCTCATATAATGAAGGATTTATATTTGTAAGCGCAGCCAAGAATATTATCGTTCCCCAGCCCGTTTCCTTCCATATGGTCTGTATTATTATTAAAGGCCTGAACCATTTCGGATCCGTCAAAAACTGTATCTTCCTCCCTGTATGCTCATACAGCCAATTGTTTACAAATCCACCTTGAGTTGTCAAAAAAATGTATGTCAAGCTCACCACTATAGTCATGGATATAAAATGGGGTATATAAACAAGCGTCTGAACCGTTCTCTTAAACAGCGCATTCTTCACTTCGTTCAATAACAATGCAAGTATTATGGGCGCCGGAAACGTAAATATGAGGTTATAAAACGATATCAGCAGAGTGTTTCTCAACAGCTTGAAAAAATCGGGGTTTGCAAAAAAGTCTTCAAAGTTTTGAAATCCCACCCACGGGCTTTTCCAAAAACCCAAGAAAGGCATATAATTTTTAAAAGCAATGAGTATTCCCCACATAGGACCATACCTGAATACTAAGAAATAAATTATGCCGGGAAGCAAAAGCAGATAATACCACTTATCCTTCCTTATTTTTCTCCACATCTCTCTTCTGTATTTGGTTTCTAAGTTCAGCGTTGGGTTGTTTGTTGCAACTCTCATACAAACTTGTCTCCCTTCGTATAATAAAATGATAGCTGGCGTTTAAATTCTACACTTATCCGTCCATATTACGGGCTCTCCTACACCATTAATTTTATGTTTGGGATCCATAACGCTCAATAATCACTTTATTGAATCCCCTCAAAATGCCGCACTGGATAGATAATGATTATCCTGTTTAATGTTATTTTCTTGTATTAATGTATTTTTATTCCATTAAAAGGCGCATATATACCTTTATATCTTAACCGGGAATACATTCTAATCAAATATAATCTTAAAGCTCCCCACCTTTTTGACCCTTGAAGTGGCGATATGCGTTTCTGTACTGTCCTGGCGTAACTCCCTCCATCTTCTTGAAAAAACGTATAAAATTTTGGGAATTGCTGTATCTCAACCTTTCAGCTATTTCTGCTACGCTCATATCGGTCTCTCTTAACCATTCTTTAGCAATTTTTAGTCGGTACTGCGACAGATAATCGCTGAACGTAGTATTATACTCCTTGCGCAGAGCTTTCCAAATGTAGCTGGGATGGTAATTGAGCTTTGCAGCACAGCTCTCTAAAGTTATATCGGTATCATATTCCTGATGGATCAAACTGATGACGTTCTCGGCTATCTCTTTGCTCTGACTGACCCTGTATTCCTCCAAAATGTCCACAATTGGTTTAATCAGATAGTCCATAAACCATCCATGGGCTTCCTGTGCGTTCCTGAGTGTATATAATTTTTGAACATACATTATACTGGAATCAGAAAACAGGGGATCGATATTGTTGCCCACATCCTGCACTATTTTGATCAAGCTTACCATAAGGCGCAATAATGAGAGGAAGATATCGTTTATACTGGTCTGCCGGCTGAATATATCATCTATAAGTTCTTTCAAAATCGCTTCAGCCTTGTCCAGTTCTCCCATATTGATCGCATCAATCAGCCGCCCCTCGAGTATCTGAGGATATGGCTTTGCATTGTAGCCATCGGTTACCATCTCGTCAAAAAACAATACGGGACTTTTTACGCCAAGCAATTGATTCGTGATCAAAGCCTCTATGCTTTGCCTGTAGGCCACATACGTATAATCCAAATCGCTGAACCTACTGCTAACCCCAATATTTACCTGCATACCCAATCTGTTCATTATCTCCTTATCAATCTTTTCAGCAATACAACACAAAAATTCTTTTGCGGTTTCAACCTGTTCATCCTTCTCATTGCCAATTAACAATACAACGCCATCCTTTTTTAGCACAGGTTTTAACGACCGCGATGGCGGAATTATTTTCTCTAAAATCTCTTGAATCACGGTTATAGCCAATTCTTGGGTATCACTTCGCCGTTGGTAGTCGCCTTGCTTAAAAATTTGGATTGTAACCACAAAAGCAGAATCCCACAAGTACTTGCGGCCAATGCCTTCCATTTTTTTCTTAAACTCGTCGCTCCCCAGCTCTCCATTTATCAATTTAAGGACAAAAAACTTTTCTAGCTGTGTGACCATTCCTTCCTGTATATATACAAACTCATCGGTCTTCCCAGATAAACTACTGCCATCGCTAATATTGCGCATAATTTGATAAATATGATTTATAGGTTTGTACATAACGTTGGAACCCGATATAGAGAAAACAACGACAATCAATATCATAGAAACGCAAATAATTACGCTTGTAATACCCATCGATCTGGATTCTTTTGTTATATCAGAAATAGAGTAAAATGTTAAATAAATCCATCCATTATAATCGGACTTTCTGAAGATTACCCCCATTCTTTCATCATCTATATTCGCTTTGAAAAAGCCCGACCTTTTATCAGCCTCCATAATCTTCTTTATATACGGCAATGTCGACATGTCCATTCCCGCTATGCTTGCATCAGAAGAAAACAAAACCCTTCCATTTTCATCTACAATGATATTTCTTTCGCTTCCTTTACTAGAAATGATTTGTTCAATAACATGCCTCGATATATTTACTATTATGGCCCCTGAAGGAACGGGCGAATTTACCGGCAATTTAATAATCAAACAAATGTTCCCTATAGGGAACTGCTTGCTTATATTCATGTGCACAGAAGTGTTAGCCGGTGAATCTACATAAGTCCAAAAGCTGTAAGCGGGATTCTCCAGTATCTTTAAAATCTGCTCCTTGTTGCGCATAGCAGAAAATGAGCCCATACTATCGTTGCCAATCACCCAATCTTTTGAAAAATTTACCATGTAAGCGCTATGAATAGCAGGGATTATATATTGAGGGCCCTTAAGCTTTTTTAAAATCTCGTTTACTTTATCGTATTCTTTAAAACTAAGGGGTCTGTCCATATACTGACCAGCCGAAACGCTGGCAAACAAGGTATACTGTGAGCGGATGCTTTTTAAAATCTCCTCTATCCTCATCTGATTCTGAACCAATAGCTGCATGTTTAACTCATAAACCTTATCCTGGATCGCCCTAGAGGACCTATGATAAAAAAATACGCCTTGTGTAATAACCGGAAGCACGCCTACCAACAAGCTGAAGATAATAAGCTTTGTGAGATATCGCACACTCTTTATATTCATTTTTGTAAGCCTCCCGTTCCCAAGCACCATATAGAATCAATTCTACAATTAAATTTTGATCAACTTAACGGGATGGTTCATATATTCACCACCGTCCATATATCAACCACTAGATTCTCCAGATATTTTCTTTAATGCGTTTCTCTCCCAGTCTATATGGAGAACTCCATCATGTTCCCTCGCCGTATACGCTTTGTATTATTCAAAAATATTTTATCATATTCCTTTTTATAATTCATCCCAATTTTATATAAGATGAGACCTTCCCGCTGAATTAACAATTAAGATAAGATTGCGCTACATACCGTCTATAACTACCGTAAAACAGGCCAAAAAGCAGCGTACTATAGAAGAAAGTACAGTACGCCGTACTTAAATCACCAAGGGTTGCCGTATCAAAAGAGCAATGTCAATTACTAATCAGCAGTTTTAGCCCCTGCATACCACAAAAAAGGGATGGCTTCATATCGCCATCCCTTTCTGAAATATTTTAATATTTTTACTACAACCTCTCTAAAATCTTCACCCCATACGGTGGGAGTGATACACGGCCTGTAACATCTTCACCAGTTATCATATCCTTAAACCGCATCTCTTTGAGATCAACTTGCCTCTCTTCGGGCACAAAATTGAGTATGAAAACGAAAACCCTTTCCCCGTCTGTGCGCATCTGTGCTGTCACGCCCTGCGGCAGCTCAGTATCAACTGCTCTCTTAAGATTTAGCTCCTTGATGAGCGCTCCGTAAAAATCTGTGAGGAAATCCCCGTTGTTCCTAAATGCAATATAATACGCCTTACCCTTACCAAAGGAATTTACCGTCAGAGCCGGCCTGCCGGCATAGAAATCGCTCTTGTAAGTGGCCAGCACTTCAGCAGTCTCGGCGTGTATCAAATCGCACAGCTCCCTGGCCTCATACTCGCCTTTAAGCCCTAGCGGATTATCATCCTTAAGCACCACATGGTTTACATCGTGGTCGTACAGCGCATCTATCTCCTCAGACCATATTCCGGTCACCTTTCTCAACGGCCCGGGGAATCCTCCAAGGAAGCAAAGGTCATTCTCATCCACAATGCCGCTCCAGTATGTGGTTACAAATGTACCTCCTTCTTCCACAAACTTCTCTATCCTCTCGGCTACTCCCGGACGCACCATGTACAGCATGGGAGCGATGAGCAGCTTATAACCCGAAAAATCACAGTCCATATCTATAACGTCCACGGGGACGCCGTTTTCCCAGAACGGCCTGTAATGGGACTGACAGGTCAATAGATAATCCTTTTTCTCCCGCCGTGGCCCCTGTGCGTCATCAATTGCCCAACGGTTTTCCCAGTCATAGATTATCGCAACCTCGGGCCTTACCGTCGTACCTATGATAGGATCCAGCTTCTCAAGCACCTTGCCCACTTCTGCAACATCCCTGAATACGCGCGTATTCTCATGGCCGCAGTGATCGACCACTGCGCCGTGAAATTTCTCCACACATCCCCTGCTCTTGCGCCACTGGAAGTATTGCACCGTATCCGAACCATGAGCCACCGCCTGTATAGACGACAGGAGGTGCATACCCGGCCGTTTTAATTTAGCCACCTGCATCCAGTTGGTCATGCTGGGCGTGCTTTCCATGAGCATAAAGGGCTTTCCACCCTTTAGCGAGCGGTTTATATCATGCACAAAGGCCACTTTGTATGCAAGTTCCCAGTCAGGCTCCTCGCCATGCCATCTTGGATAGTTATCCCATGAAATCACGTCGAGCTCAGGAGCAAATTTCCAATAATTCAGGCCGGTATATGTCCCCATAAAATTGGTAGTAACAGGAACATTTGGCGTGATTTCGCGCAATGGGGCAATCTCGTTTTTCATAAACTCGATGGTCTGATGCGTCACAAACCGCTTCCAATCCAAATTGAGTCCATGGATAGATCCTTCCCCATGAGGTGCAGGTGACTGTATTTGGTCCCAATCGGTGTATGTATGGCTCCAGAAACCCGTCCACCACGCACGGTTGAGCTTATCCAAATCGTTATCATACTTCTTCTTCAGCCACTCCCTGAAAGCCTGCTGGCACAGCTCACAGTGGCATTCGCCCCCATATTCATTGGATACATGCCATGCCAGAAGGGCAGGGTGGTCCTTGTAGCGCTCGGCCAGCTTTTGATTTATGAGGCGCGTCTTTTCACGATACACAGGGGAGGTATAGCAGTGGTTATGCCGCGCACCAAACAGGATCCTCTGACGATTTGGCAAAACGCGGAGCACCTCAGGATATTTTTGAGCCAGCCATGCCGGCCTTGCCCCGCTGGGAGTAGCTAAAATGGCATACACTCCGTTCTCAGCCAGCTTGTCCATAATGGTATCTAACCATCCAAACTCGAACTTACCTTCTTCAGGCTCCAGGCTGGCCCATGAGAATATGCCCACCGACATGACATTACAGTGGGCCAGCTTCATCAGTCGCATGTCTTCATCCCATATTTCGGGCATATGTTTCCATTGATCGGGATTATAATCGCCGCCATGGAGAAAATGCGGAAACTTTGGGTTTATAGGGGGATACTTCATCGGTTTCATAAACATCACCTCTCAAAAAATTTCGTAGTGTCAAAAATTTTTATACAAAATCAGCTTTAGTTGCTGAATATAACCGATTTTTTAGGTATATTTTTCAAATACCTCCCCAGAGTGGGTGGTGCTTAAATATAAATAATATTCCTTTAAAAC
>Ga0247720_100271_pt1 | contig 22703 bp, 22 predicted proteins | sample MSEWel2015_12_15_FD_189078 | JGI IMG/M metagenome (GOLD analysis project Ga0247720, IMG submission 189078) | Subsurface sediment microbial communities from gas well in West Virginia, United States - MSEEL Well Study Marcellus 3H_2015_12_15 | ecosystem: Environmental > Terrestrial > Deep...
GCCTGCATAAAAAATCGACCAGTCAAACATTTTATTTCCGCCCCCTGTAATTTCATCCCCTGTTCTTTACTAAAAATGTATCACCGGTGTGGGAAGAAGTCAACCAGTCCGGCCAAACATTTGCTGGTACTGTTCCATGGTCATTAAAATGGCCCGGGGTTTGCTGCCTTCAAATTTACCCACAATACCCCGTTGTTCCATAATATCGATTAAACGGGCAGCGCGGGCATATCCTATATGCAATCTTCTCTGCAGCATGGATATGGATGCACTGCCGTTTTCAATAAGTATTTTTACTGCCTGTGGTAAGAGTTCGTCTTCTTCTTCCTCCCCGGGTTTATCTTCCTCCACCGGTGGTTCTTCCATTACCTGCTGGTTGTAAACCGGCTGGGCCTGTTCCTTCAAGAAGGAGGCCAGATTTTCAACTTCCTGATCCGACAGGTAGGCTCCCTGTACGCGCATGGGCTTTGGAGCACCCACGGGGAAGAAGAGCATATCCCCTTTACCCAGCAGTTTTTCTGCTCCTCCCATGTCCAGGATGGTTCGGGAGTCCATCTGGGAGGAAACGGCAAAGGAGATGCGGGAGGGAATATTAGCTTTAATCAGGCCGGTAATTACATCCACCGAGGGACGCTGGGTAGCTACCACCAGGTGAAGCCCCGCTGCGCGGGCCATCTGGGCCAGCCGGCAGATGGAATCCTCCACATCGGCCGGGGCAACCATCATCAGGTCAGCCAGCTCGTCAATAATGATTACTACATAGGGAAGGGGACCTTCCTCCCGGGTTTTGGCAGGCGTTGTTTCACCAGCGCTTGCTTCGTTCTCTGTCGTTTGAAATAGTTCGTTGTAACGTTTGATGTCCCTGACCCCCAGGCCAGCAAAAAGTTCATAGCGTCGTTCCATTTCCTTTACTGCCCAGCGTAAAACTCCGGCAGCTTTCTTGGCATCGGTAACGACGGGTGCTACCAGATGGGGAATACCGTTGTAAGTGGTTAATTCCACCATTTTGGGGTCTATCATTAGAAATTTAACTTCATCCGGGGTGGCCTTAAATAAAATGCTGGCAATTAAAGTATTGATACACACGCTTTTCCCCGAACCCGTAGCCCCGGCCACCAGCAGGTGGGGCATTTTACCAAGATCTGCAATGACGGGAGCGCCGGCTATATCGCGGCCCAGAACAACGGTTAGCCGCGAAGATCTTTCTTTAAATTCCCTGCTTTCAAGAAGCTCCCTTAAATGTACGGTAGCTATTTCCCGGTTTGGTACCTCAATGCCCACAGCCGCTTTCCCCGGGATAGGTGCCTCAATGCGTACACCGGGAGCAGCCATGGCCAGGGCTATATCATCGGCCAGCCCCATAATGCGGCTTACTTTTATGCCTGCCGGAGGTTGAATTTCGTACCTGGTGATGGCCGGGCCTATAGATACATGGGTTACCTGTGCCTGGATGTTGAAACTGGCCAGGGTTTCTTCAAGAATCCGCTTTTTCTCGGCAATTTCCCTCTCCAGCAGAGAGTTATCCCTGACCAGGGGTTTGGTTAAAAGGGCAGTGGAGGGCAGGCGATAGGGGCGACCGTCGGCAAGGGCGCGGGTAGCCACTTCCTTGACTTCCTTCTCTATTGATGCTATTTCTTCCTGCTCCCGGGTGTTATTTCTGCGTCTTTCCTTTTGCCTGTGGCTCGAAAGATCCTGACGTTCCTGTGTCTCCGTAGTACGGGTTCCTCTCTGGAGTTGCGCCGGTGGCAGGGAAGGAGTTGTTTTTTCAGGTATTACCGGTTCCGGGACTTCTTCAAAAAGAAAGTCAGATAAACGCTTCCCCGCACGCTTTATAGCATCACGTATAATCTGAAAAGCAGTGCCCGTGATTTTGGCCAGGGACTGGCCGGTTAGAAGGATAAGACCCGTTATCGTAAGAAACCCCAGTAGAATATAGCTTCCGGCAGTGCCGAAACAGAGATAAAGAAAATAGCTCAAAACTGCCCCCATTATTCCGCCGCCCTGTCCCTCCCAGGCAGCACTGAAAAACTTATCCGGGGGTATAAACAGGTGTACAAAGGTAAGGGTGCTGAGCAGCAGGATTAACAGGCCCCAGACCCGGGAATTGAAGTTACCTAGTTTTTTTTCGAGTAAAACTTTAACCCCAAAACAAAAGAGAATTACGGGCAATAAATAGCGACCGTTTCCGGCGGTAATTGTCAGGCCCCTGGCTAAAAAGTGCCCTATCGTTCCTGCCGCCGGGGTCAGCAGGCTGGCCATGCCCAGCAGGGCCAGGGTAATTATGGCCAGCCCGTAAAGCTCGAATTTTAGCTCCTCCAACCGGTGTTTGGCCACGGGTTCCCCTCCTTGCAAGTTAAAACGACCGGTTGTGACAAGAGATGCCCAATCTCATCATATCTTGAGCTTACCATAAAGTGGACAAAGAGGCAAGTTTACCTTGTTGCCGGCCGGGGGAGTCAAAAAAAGTTATTGTTCGAGGGGCCGGTGCTTCACCTCAAGGATTTGCCGGTTCCGGCTTTTTTACGCCCGTACCATATCCCTGCCAGGGCAAGTATAATCAGCAGGAGGCTCACCAGCTGGGCTACCCGAACAGGTCCCAGCATAAGGCTGTCGGTACGCAAACCTTCGATAAAGAAGCGTCCGGCCGAGTAAAGGCCCAGATATAAAAGCGCCACTTCCCCGGTGAAGCGTTTTCTGGGCCAGTACCACGTCAAAAAAGTAAACACTGCCAAATTCCACAGGGATTCATATAAAAAGGTGGGATGATAATACTGGCCTTCAATGAACATTTGCCGGCGGATGAATTCAGGAAAATGAGCCATAAACTCCGGGGATACAGGGCCACCGTGTGCTTCCTGATTGATAAAATTACCCCACCGGCCAATGGCCTGGCCCAGGATAATACTGGGAGCCAGGATGTCGGCCAGCAATGAAACAGAGAGTTTATGTCTCCGGGCATACCATATTCCTGCCAGTGTACCTCCGAGCAGGCCGCCGTGGATGGCAAGCCCGCCATGCCAGATGGCCAGCGCTTCCCAGGGATTATGCTGATAGCTTGGCCATTCAAAAAAAACATAATATGCCCGTGCGCCAATAATGGCTGCCGGTATAATCAGGGTTACCATGTTTAAGATGTGGTTGGGATCTACTCTGTTTTGCTCTGCCCGGCGTAAAGCTAAATAAATGCCGGTTAAAAAAGCTGTAGCCATAATAATGCCGTACCAGCGGATTTGTAAAGGGCCAATCTGAAAGGCTACGGGATCGATCATTTAAATCACCTTCCAAAATTAAAATTATTTTAAAAACGTGCATGCATTTGCGAATTAATACCCGGCGATACAATTGTTATTATAAAACAACCCGCTTATTTTTCTCCAGTATTCAACAAAAAAGCCTACCTGTTCTCCAGGTAGGCTTTTGAGATCTGTAATGATCTAGCGGAAGCTTGCCCGCCGGTTTACGGCCATACACTCACGGCAGTAAATGGGCTTTCTTCCGGTGGGCTTGAAAGGCACCTGCGTGGGTGCGCCGCAACTGGAACAAAAAGTATCGTACATTTGGCGATCCATTCCAGCTGCACCAGCGTTGTTGCGCTGCTTGCGCCGGCGGCGGCAGTCCCGGCAACGGGTAGGTTCATTCAGCAGACCTTTTTCAGCGTAAAAAGCTTGTTCTCCAGCGGTAAAAACAAAGTCTGCGCCGCAATCCCGGCAGGTAAGCACTTTGTCCTCGTAAGACATGAATACTCCTCTCCTTTCAGGGACTTACTGGTTCAGGGACCCAAACACAAACTACCCGCTCCCCCATCCAGGAGAAGAGTATTTGCCGGTAACCCAACCAGTTTGACTTAAAGCAATTATATCATAACGCTTTACCTGTGTCTATAGGGGATAAACCACCGTCAGCCCATCTAGCCCTGTGGCCTTTGCTTTTATATGCCTGGAAAATGTTTGTTCAGCCAGGCAAAAAGATTTTCCCAGACCTGTAGATAATGCCCGGTAAACTGGTGATCTCCTCTTTCAATCCATACCAGCTTTTTGGGTTCTCCGGCTGCCTCAAAGATCAGACGGGCATCCCCGGGCGGGACCACGCCATCCCCGGTACCGTGGATGATTAACAGGGGACGGGGTGACAGGCGTGCTGCTTCCCGGGGAACATCGTATAACTGGAGATCCCGGAAAAAAGCTTTCTTCAAATAGATGACGCCATTTTCCCCTGCCATGGTTACCATCTCTTCAGGGCTGTCCAGAGACTCGTCGGTGAATGAGGTGAAAAGGTCCATTAACCTGGCCGGGGCGGCCCAGGTACAAACCCCGGCTATCCGGTGATCCCTTGCTGCCTGGCAGATAACTGTGGAGCCGCCAAAACTGCGGCCGACGGTGACAATCTGGTTATAGCCTCTTTTTACCACCCAGTCGACTGCGCAGGTAAGGTCGTCAATCTGTCCTGATAAAGTTAGATCGGCAAAATTACCCTCGCTTTCACCATTACCCGAAAAATCAAAAAGCAGGGTCGACCACCCGCGCCGGCTTAGTTCGGTGCCAAGCTCCAGGGCACGCCCGCCTCCTTCCTTGCTTCCCGTAAAGCCGTGGCAGTTAATGATAATCCTACCTGTGTTCCCCGGAGCGACATATAATAGCCCGGCCAGGTTTAACCCCCGGGAGTTAACAAAATTTACCTTTTGCCAGCTGCCGGTCATTATTACCATCCTCTCTATTTTGGCATAAATTATCCGGAACTTGTCCTGCTTTAATATACCATTCGCTCCGGTTGCTTTATATCCTTTAAATCCTTGATGGGGTAGATAATTCAAAACAAGCGATTGCATGGTCCGGAATTTTATGTTATAGTTAAGCCATGCATTTTACATTAAGGAGGGCCGGATCATGCTTTGGGTTGGCACTACCAGGGGCATAACTATGATGGATTCGGGCATGACCATGCGTGGCCTGATGTGCATGCCTTTTCTTTGATCTTGCCCGCAACCCAGTGGTGTGTCCTGGCCTGCCGAACCTATCGCTTGACTGAGCCACCTGTTGCGGGTGGCTTTAAATTTTTCGGTGCCGGGACGCCTCAAGTAGCAGAATCCATAAGGGGGAAGAGAACGTTGCTGGTAGTACAAAAATACGGGGGCAGTTCTGTAGCCACTCCCGAACACATCCGGAGAGTAGCCCGCAGGGTGGTGGAATATCGCCGGCAGGGACATCAGGTTGTGGTGGTTGTTTCGGCAATGGGGGATACCACTGACGAATTAATTGCATTAATGAATAAAGTATCCGATAACCCGCCTGAAAGGGAAGTGGATATGCTCCTGTCAACCGGGGAACAGGTTTCCATTGCCCTGCTGGCCATGGCTATTTCCAGATTGGGGGAGGATGTTATTTCGTTAACCGGATCGCAGGCGGGCATTGCTACCGATGGCGTGCATACAAAAGCACGTATTATTAAGGTTAATACCGAGCGTATTATCCGTGAACTGTCTGCGGGTAAAATTGTCGTGGTGGCGGGTTTCCAGGGAGTAAATGACGCCAACGATATTACCACTTTGGGGAGAGGCGGTTCGGATACCACTGCTGTAGCCCTGGCCGCGGCCCTGAAGGCTGATCTGTGCGAAATATATACCGATGTTGATGGTGTCTATACCGCTGATCCCCGTCTGGTTCCCGATGCCCGCAAGCTGCCCACCGTATCATATGATGAGATGCTGGAGATGGCCCACCTGGGAGCGGCGGTGCTTCACTACCGGGCTGTGGAATGTGCCAAGCTGCACGGTGTTACCCTGCATGTGCGCAGCAGTTTTAACCGCAATCCCGGCACCATTGTTAAGGAGGCTGGCGAAGTGGAAAAATCGATAATAGTTACCGGCGTAACCCATGATTTAAATATTGCCAAAGTCGCCCTTTTCGATGTTTACGACCGGCCGGGTATTGCCTGGAAAATATTCCATGCCCTGGCTGTGGAAAATATCAATGTAGATATGATCATTCAGAGTGCTATGAGGGATGGGTTAAACGATATTGCTTTTACCATCTGTAAAAGTGATTTGAAAAAGACACTTGCTGTCCTGGAAAACATCCGGGAACAGGTTGGTGCTACGGGTTACACGTATGATGAAAATGTGGCCAAGGTTTCCATTGTGGGTTCCGGGATTGCAACCAATGCGGGAGTGGCGGCCATGATGTTTGAAGCCCTGGCCAGGGAAAACATTAATCTAGAAATGATTGCTACTTCGGAGATCAAGATCTCCTGTATTATTAAAGCACATGAAGTTTCCCGGGCTGTTCGTGCTCTGCATCGCAAGTTTATTGTTCCCGGTGATGATATGTGTATGGTCAGCGCTTGATTACGCTTGATTGGATACTTCAGATTTGCGATTGCTTGCGAACTTTCTAAATACCAGTTCTGCAGTTTGCTGCGTAAAGCGTTGGGTGGGGCGATTAACGTAATTTCCATATGCTTTTGGCCTGAGGTTCACGGGCTCTACAAGTTGGAGGTGTGCAAAGTTATACGGGCATCCACGGCTACCGCGCCCTGCGGGTCAACCAGGAGCGGGTTGATGTCCATTTCTACAATTTCAGGCCACCTGGTAACCAGCTGACCCAGGCGCAGGAGACATTCCACCAGGGCATCGATATTGGCCGGGGGCTGTCCCCTGAACCCCCGGAGCAGGCGGTAAGCTTTTGTTTCCCTGATCATGTCCAGGGCCTTTTCCCTGTCCACCGGCGCAATGGCAAAGGAAACGTCCCGGAACAGCTCCGTGTAAATCCCTCCCAGGCCAAAAACCAGGACCGGCCCAAAGGAGGGGTCCCGCTTGCAGCCCAGGAGAACCTCCACTCCACCGGGCCTGTAAGGCTGAATAAGCACTCCCTTGATGGTGGCCTGTGGTACCCGGGCAGAAACCACTTCCATCATCTCGTTATAAGCTGCTGCTACCTCCCGGTCATCCTTTAGATTAACCTTCACCCCGCCCACATCGGACTTATGGGAGATCTGCGGGCTGACAATTTTCATTACCACCGGGTAACCCTGGGAGCTGGCTATTCTTACGGCATCTCCGGTGCTGTGTGCCACCCGGGAGGGTAACACGGGGATGCCGGCAGCCTGCAGGATTTCCAGGGCGGCTTCATTTATGGTTGCCTGTCCTTCCGGCATGGCCACGGCAAGAAGGGAGTGAATGCGCTCCTCATGAAAATCGGTGAAAACTGCTGGATGTCCGGGGGCACGGCCTTTAATTTCATGCAGGTAGCGGTATAAAGTCGCCAGGGAGGCCATGGCTTTTTCCGGGGAAGGGTAGACCACCACCCGGTTTTCTTTTTCCATCCTGGCCGCCAGTTCATGCCGGTAATTGCCAAATATCCACAGGGCCAGAGGTTTTTCCGGGTGCCGGGATGCAGCCTGGTTGATGGTGCGGGAGATGTCCAGGCGCGGGTCTTCTTCCGGGGGTAAATAAGCAGGGCTGATAACCAGAGCTGCATCCACGCCCGGGTCCTCCAGGATCGTGTCCAGGGAGAGTTCCAGAATTTCCAGGTATCCCCTGGCCATACCTGCCGGCCAGATGTCCAGCGGATTATTTACCTCCATCCAGTCGGGGAAAACAGCAGCCAGCTTCTCCCGGGTTTTTTCGCTGAAACGGGCTACTTCCAGGCCGCAAGCGCTGCAGGCATCTATAGCCATGATACCCGCACCGCCGCTTATTGTTACCACGGCTATTCGCTGTCCGGGCATGGAGGGATAGGTGAGAAAAGTTTTGTTCAGATAGAGCATTTCCTCCACGTCCCGCACCCTGATGACTCCGCATTGTTTAAATGCGGCGGTGAAAACATGATCTTCGCCGGCCAGAGAACCGCTGTGGGAACTGGCGGCCCTGGCTCCGGCCTCGCTGCGGCCGGTTTTCAGGCAGAGGACGGGTTTTGTTCTGGTCACCGCGCGGGCAACTTCCATAAATCTATGACCATCTTTGATCCCTTCCATGTGCAGGTTAATTACCCTGACCCGGGGTTCCTGCCCCAGAAAGGCCAGGCTTTCGCTGAAACCAACGTCTGCCGCATTACCGATATCCACCCCCAGCCCGATGCCGCCGGTGAAATCGGCAGCACCCAGCAAAAAAATACCTGACTGGCAGATCATGGCCGTGTCGGCCTCTTTGCGTAGAAAGCCAATAAAGGAAGTATTCAAGTTTTCGTAAAGATTAACAACGCCAATAGTATTGGGCCCGACGAGGCGGGCTCCCGCGTTCCAAACGATTTCCTGTAATTCCTGCTGTGTTTGTTTTCCCCAGCTGTCAGCATCGGCAAAACCCTGAGTGATAACGATTATAGCTTTAATGCCCCTGGCTGTGCATTCCTGTATCACTTCCTTTACGGCTGTCCGTGGCGTGGAGATTACGGCCAGGTCGGGTGTTTCGGGAATCTCGCTGACCGTACGGTAAACCTGGAGGCCCAGCAGGGTTCCCCCCTTGGGGTTGACGGGATAGATGCGCCCCCGGTAACCGCCGGCCAGTACCTGCTCCAGGATATTGAAAGCCTGCAGGCCCGTCCTGGTGGAAACTCCAATGAGTGCTATTGACCGGGGTTGAAAGAAGGGAATGAGACTTTGCAGGTTTTCTACCATATTACTGAATAGCCTCCTCCTTATGTTGCTCTAACTGTTTTTAATTAATCTAAATCTTACCACAATAAGCATTATCCTGGTATAATTTTCGTAAAATAGGGGGAGGGAAAGCTGTTGTACCGGATATTGAAAAACGTAAAGGTTCTGGATTTGACGCGCCTTCTGCCGGGCCCTTATGCTACCATGATCCTGGCGGATCTGGGAGCGGAGGTGCTCAAGATTGAGGACCTGGAGACAGGAGATTACCTGCGGGGAATGGGGCCTCAGGTAGGGCGGGAAAGTGCCTGGTTTCACGCTGTCAACCGCAACAAAAAGTCCATGCGTTTAAATCTCAAAACGTTGAAGGGACGGGAAATATTTTTACAACTGGTCCGGGAGTACGACGTGGTGGTGGAAAGTTTTCGTCCGGGAGTTATGGAACGCCTGGGCCTGGGATATGAAATCCTTTCTGCTGCAAACCCGCGGCTGGTTTATTGTGCTTTGAGCGGTTACGGACAGGACGGCCCTTACAGCATGCGGCCGGGACACGACATCAACTATATATCCATAGCCGGCGCCCTCGGCCTGACGGGTAGCCGCGGGGGGCCCCCCGTCCTGCCCGGGGTGCAGGTGGCCGACCTGAGCGGCGGGTTGATGGCAGTTGTGGGCATCCTGGCCGCCTGCATCAAGAATCTGCTGACCGGCCGTGGTGCCTACATAGATGTATCATTGATGGACACGGTGGTGTCGTGGATGAGCCTTTACCTTACCCAGTACCTGGCCGGGGCTGGCGAACCACGTCGCGGTGCGGAAGATCTGAACGGTGGCCGGGTGTGTTACAACATATACTCCACCAGGGACGGGCGCTATGTAAGCGTGGGCAACCTTGAACCCAGGTTCTGGGAAAACTTTTGTTATGCCGCCGGGCGGCCGGACCTGCTGCCCCTGCAGTACAGGGAGGATGAGGAGGCGCGGCGGGCGGTGCAGGAGTTTTTCAGCAGCAAAACGCTTGCCGAAATCATGGAGCTGTTTGGCCGGGTGGATACCTGTATTGAGCCTGTGCTGGATGTTAGTGAGGTGCCGGCGCATCCCCAGGTAAGGGCCAGAAACTTATTTATAAAGCTTCCCGCGGGTGAAGGGGTCATTACCACAGTTGGCCAGCCTTTAAAAATACACGGTGTGGAGAAAAAAGCTGATTCTTCGGCACCGGGGGCAGGGGAGCATACGGTGGAGATCCTGCGCCAATTGGGCTACCGGGATCAGGACATTGAGACCTTAAAATCCGAAGGGGTCGTGGGGTAGGGGTATCCTTCAGGTACGGGACTACCGGCTGAAGAATTAAAAGTATTAAAACTTTAAGTGAAGTTTAACAGATAAGGTGGTGGAAAAAACGATGCTGCCCGCAATCCTGCAGCACGGTAAGGGATACCACGAAATGGGGCCCATCAGGCCACCCAGCGAGGGCCGCGACCGCTCACTGCTCCTCCGAATTACCAGAAATTGTCCCTGGAACCGGTGCGAATTTTGCCGCACTTACAAGAATAAAACCTACGGCCTGCGCAGTGTGGCAGAGATTAAAGCCGATATCGATACGGTTAAAGCCCTGGCTGAGGAGCTCAAGGCCACTTCCTGGCGGCTTGGCTACCGGGGCACCATTAACCGGGAAGTGGTGGCTGCATTTATCAACGCCAACCCCTCACTTTACAGCGAGGCTTACAGCGAGCCCTCCATTGTACAGCGGCGGCTGGAAAGCCTGGCCAATGTTGTCCACTGGCTTTCCTCCGGGGCCAGGACTGTTTTTCTTCAGGATGCCAATGCTCCGCAAATCCGGACAGCCGAAATGGTGGAAATATTAAATTACCTCAAGGAAAATTTCCCCTCCATTGAGCGCATAACCTCTTACGCCAGGTCCAAAACCATGGCCAGAAAAAAGCCGGAGGACCTGAAGCGGTTGCGTGAGGCCGGTCTTTCCCGCCTGCACATCGGGTTTGAGTCAGGCTGTGACGAAGTGCTGGCCGGGGTGAAAAAAGGTACCACGGCGGCCGAGCATCTTTTGGCTGGCAAAAAGGTCAGGGAAGCGGGTTTTGAATTGAGCGAGTATTACATGCCCGGCCTGGGGGGAAGGAAATGGTCACAAAAGCATGCCGTTGAGTCCGCGCAGGTATTAAACGAAATTGATCCGGATTTTATCCGCCTGCGCACCCTTGTTCCCCGCCGGGGCACCCCCCTTTACGACAGGGTGCTGGCCGGGGAATTTGAGCCGCTGACAGAAGACGAAGTGGTGGAAGAAATTGCCCTGTTCCTGGAGCACCTGGACTGCCATGCTTACCTGGCCAGCGACCAGATGTGCAATCTTTTGTGGGAAGTAGAGGGACAGCTGCCCGGTGATAAAGCGGCTATACTGAACACCATCCATGAATATTTGCAAAAACCCCTTCATGAAAGGCTCAAAATTCAGCTGGAACGAAGGTTGTCCTCTTATCTCTTCATTGCCGGCCATCTAAAACCAGACCTGTCCGCCGATGTGGAAGCAGCCTGGGAGGCGGTTAACAACCGTGCCCCCGATGCTCCGGTAAAAGTTCAAAAAGTGCTGGATATCGTTAAGGCAGCTTTTATATAATAGGCTTTAAAAAAAGACAACCAGCCCCTTGCATTGCCGGTTTTTTTTCATTATAATTATGGCTAAAATTATATGTCGAAAGTCAATGAAGGGGAAAAGTAGACCGGAAACAGTTCTCCAGGGAGGGGGCGCCGGCGACTGGAAGCGCCTCCAGAATATGACCGGTTGAAGTTCTCCCCGGAGATGCAGGCTGAAACCCGCGCCTGCGGGCAAGTAGGTCGCGCCGGAGTCTTCCCACGTTACCGGGAAGGGGGTATCGGAAAAACTTTTCCCGTACCCTGCAAGAGGTGGGCCGTTTTTTGCGGTCAAGTAGGGTGGTAACGCGGAAAGCAAATTGCTTCTCGTCCCTAGGTGCGAGAAGCTTTTATTTTTCCCGTTGCTGCGGGGTGTTTTTCCCGTACCCTGAACGAGGGGGCCGGATTTTTCCGGTCAATTGGGGTGGTACCGCGGAAGCCCGCTGCTTTCGTCCCCGGGATGAAAGCGGCGGGTTTTTTATTTTATCTGAATGGAGGGGTGAAAATGGTAGTAGTTATGGACGGGCGGGCTTCTGCCGGGGAGGTCGAGGCGGTAATCTTGCGCTTGAAGGAGCATGGCTTTTCTCCTCACCCCATTTATGGGGTCAGGCGGATTGTTATTGGTGCTGTCGGTGACCGCCGTACCCTCGATTCGCTGGGACTGGAAACCATGCCGGGGGTGGAAAGGGTTGTGCCGATTATGAAGCCCTACAAGCTGGTCAGCCGGGAGGCCAGGGAGGAAGATACCGTGGTCCGGGTGGGCGGGGCGGCCATTGGAGGTAACCAGCTTGTGGTCATTGCCGGACCCTGTGCCGTGGAAAGCCGGGAGCAGCTGCTGGCGGCGGCACATAGGGTGCGGCAGGCCGGAGCGGTTATCCTGCGGGGCGGCGCATTCAAACCCCGCACTTCACCCTACAGCTTTCAGGGGTTGGAAGAAGAAGGCCTGAAACTGCTGGCGGAGGCGGCCCGCCAGACCGGGCTGGCTACGGTTACCGAAGTGGTTGACGAGTACAGCCTGGAGCTGGCCGTGCAGTATGTGGATATGCTCCAGGTGGGGGCCAGGAACATGCAGAACTTCCGCCTCCTGCAGGCGGTTGGCCGTTCCGGCAAGCCGGTATTGCTTAAACGCGGCCTGTCGGCTACGGTGGAAGAGTGGTTGATGGCGGCGGAGTACATCATGTCCGAAGGTAACGAGCAGATAGTCCTCTGCGAGCGGGGCATTCGTACTTTTGAACAATCCACCCGCAACACCCTGGACCTGAGTGCTGTACCGCTGGTGAAATCTTTAAGCCATTTGCCGGTCATTGTGGATCCCAGCCATGCCACGGGAGACCGCCGGCTGGTAGGGCCTATGGCCAGGGCAGCGGTGGCTGCCGGTGCCGACGGTTTGTTGATTGAGGTTCATCCCGAACCTGCCCGGGCCCTCTGCGATGGTCCCCAGTCCCTCACACCGGCGCAGTTTGCTGCCCTGATGGAAGAATTGCGGGCCGTGGCCGCTGCTGTTGGCCGGGCTGCATGATGAAAGGAGCAAAGACATGGTGAAAAGAATCGGGTATCTGGGTCCCTGCGGCACCTTTTCCGAGCTGGCCGCGCGGCAGTATCTGGCCCGGCAACCAGCGGGAGATGTCCGGCTGGTAGCCCTGCCCTCCCTTTATGAAGTGCTGGCGGCAGTGGCCCGGGGGGAGGTGGCCGAAGGGGTGGTACCGCTGGAGAACTCCAGCGAAGGGGCGGTCAACCAGACCCAGGATCTGCTGGTCCATACCTTCCCGGACCTGCGCATAAAAGGGGAAGTCATCCTCCCGGTGGTTCACTGCCTTATGGCTCCTCCGGGGGTAAAGCTGGAAACAATTGAAAGGGTGCTATCCCATCCCCAGGCCCTGGCCCAGTGCCGGGAGTTTCTTTCCCGGCACCTGCCCGGAGTTCAGGTAGTGGAAACCGCAAGCACGGCCGCTGCCGTGCAACTGGTGGCTTCCACGGGTGCTTCGTGGGCGGCCATTGGTCCCGCGGCGGCTGCCCGGGAGTACGGACTGGAAGTGCTGGTGGAAAAAATCAATGACTGCACCGGCAACGCTACCCGGTTCGTGGTGGTGGGACATGAGGATTGTCCCTGGTCGCCGGGGTGTAAAACGACCCTGCTTATTTCCGCGGCTCACCGTCCGGGAGCTCTTTACGAGGTGCTGGGGGAGTTTGCCGCCAGGGGGATCAACCTGACGCGCATAGAGTCCCGGCCTTCCCGGCGCCGTTTTGGGGAGTACCTTTTCTTCATCGATCTGATGGGCCACAGGTGTGACAGGCCGGTTCAGGAGGCACTGGCAGCAGTGGCCCTGCGTGCTGGTATAAGGGTGCTCGGTTCTTACCCTGCGGACGACCGGGGTGTGCCAGGAGCTGCTGGTTTTCCTCCGGAAGAACTAAAAGAGCCTGCCGGCGGCATTCCAGGTGCTGCTTCCATAAAAACCGGGTCTGCCGGGAAGGCAATGCTTCCATCCCATGCACGACGGGAAAAAATAGAGAAATTGCGGCAGGCCATCGATAATGTGGATGAACAGGTGGTGGAGTTGCTGGCCCGGCGCAGTGCTCTGGTGGCCTGCCTGGGAAAACTGAAGGCAGGTATTTACCCGGTACGGGATCCTCACCGTGAATCCCGGGTCCTGGCCCGGGTGTCCCACCTGGCCCGGTTGAAAGGGATGGACCCTGCGGTGGTGGAGGAAATATACCGCCTGCTCATCCGGTATGCTGTGCGCCTGCAGGAACAACAGCAGGTGGAGGAACGCACTTCCTGCAGCCCCCCTGCCGCTGACTTTTAAGGCCGGGTTTTCCCCCGGCCGTTTTGAGTGGCTGCCCCTGATTCAATTTTTTACTCTTCCTCTTTTTTTTCTACCTGTCCCGTTTTGCAGGACATCTGCCACTTTACTGCCTTATTGGTTCCGTGCCTGTGGGCGCTTTCCAGCTGGGCCTCCTGGGATTTGATTTCCCTTGGCCGGGGGCTGCCCGGCGGGCGGTGGAGGTCGGCAATGGTTTCGGGTCTCCGGTACCCTTTGTCTCCGGGGATATAAGGTTTGGTCATGGGGTACCCTCCTTCATTGATTTTTAGTATTTTGATTTCGAAGATTATTTTTACCCCGCCCTTTATACCCTAATCTCCTGTGCATATATAAATAAAAAAGTAAACCTCCCCTTTGAAGGGGAGGTGCAGTGCGTCGCCTGCCTAGTGCAGGGATTTTTTATATTCCCTGGCAAGTTCGAATATTTTTTCTAGCTCGGCCCGGGTTTCCTCGTCAAAAAGGTCCTTTACTGAAAGCATATGTTCCGTGAGTTTATCAGTAACGTATACCGGTGCCGCTGCCCGCAGGGCCAGGGCCACCGCATCGCTGGGCCGGGCGTCCAGCACCAGACCGTGTTCCGGCAGCGCCAGGTGGACTTCCGCGTAAAAAGTGCTGTCTTTCAGGTCGGTAATGACAACCTGTGAGATACGGGCACCCATGGCTTCACAGGCGGACTTGAACAGATCATGGGTCAAGGGACGGGGTACGGCTATTTGTCCCAGGGCTACGGCGATAGAATGGGCTTCCAGCAACCCTACCCAGATGGGTAGTACCCTTTCTTCCTCCTGATCGGTCAGCAGGATGATGGGATTGCCCGACATATCATAGGCAATTCCCTTTACATTGACACGGATCACCGTTCCCACCTCCGTATCGCTTGACCGGGTGAACCGCCTAACCTGTTCGGGGACTTACTGTTATTTTATCATTAACTTATTAACTTTAAAATATCCGGGGCAGTTTTTGAACCGGACCGGCGTATTTTCCACCCGGAATTTTTTAATTTCGCTTCAGAAAATGGTTGACCGGCCAGCCTGCCAGACCGGTTAGATATAAATTGTAAAAATAATTTTTCGCTATTTTCGCTGGGGTTCCTGCCTTTAATTGTTGAAGTTTTAAAAAGTAGCCTTTAGGTAGCGCTGTTCCAATGGCAGGGCAGGGATTAAAATCCATCTGTCGAATTATAAAATGTGGAGGTGCACAATGTGTCTAACCAAAGGGAATCTTTACACCGGCCCCGGGGGGCCGTTTCACCTGCCGCGTTCCTGGGGGAAGGGATGACCACAGCCGCTGTAGTTGTTCTGGCCGGGCAAGTGTTTTACCAGTCAATCATACTCTTGCTCCTGGGGTTCTATATATCCTGGCGGGCAGGACGTGTCCGGCAGGTTTACTTTTGGGCAGGCTTCTGTCTGGGAGCCCTGGCCGTTGCGGCCATCATTTCCGGACTTAAAGAATTGTTTATTTTTAAAAAGGCCCTGGAAGCTGTAATACTGGCCGCTGCCGTTTTTGCTGCCTACCACCTGTTCTCGGGAGTATATTTTTTTGCTACATATTATCATACACCCCTGGCCTGGGTGACGACCCTGGCATGGGCTTTCCTTACCGGTCTGTTTGTCTGGGGCTCGGGGGCCGGTGAGATATGGGTGATCATCACTCCCCTGCTCTGGCTTTGCTTTTTGCCCCTCTGGGCGGCTTTCCGGCGCCTATTGCACAGCCTGCTCTTTGCCGTCACCTATCTGCTGGTGTTATATATTCTAGAATATTTTGGCGGAGGTGCTGACCTATCGTGGCCGGTGGCTGTTGCTGTTACGGGTCTGGCCCTGGTACCTGAATTTCTGGGCTACCTTTACCCCGGGCGGAAACACCCCCTGGATTCGTTGCCCGTAATTACCCCCACTCTCAACTGGCAGCAGAAGCTTAAGGCCTGGCGGGAGGTATTTTTCCTCCTGGCTGATTTTTATGCCCTGTATATGGAAAGGTATGCCTGGTTCAAACCGCTGGCCCGCTGCGGGCGGTACGTCATCTGCCTGGGTGGGGCAGGGGAGGTTCTGGTTCCCCTGCTGGACCTGTCGCCCTGGCTTGTAGGGGCAGGCGGGCTTCTGGCCTTAGCCGGTATGGTGGTGGAGCTGGGCGCCGGCAACTACGGGGTGATGATCCCCGGGCTGGGCTTCTACGGCGCGGCAATGGCTGCCGGGAGGGGATTCCTGGCCGGACCGGTCCGGTATTTTCCCCTGGTCTGCGGTACCCTCCTGGTTCTTCTGTCCCTGGCCCTCTGGCTGGGCCGGCCCCGGGAAACAGTACAGGAGCTGCAGAGGTGGAAAGAGTTGAATTCCCTTACTTCGTCTTCCGGCGGGCAGTGATCTGGTAGAGCCTCCCATCATGGCTGCCCCGGGGCTGGTAGTCAAAACCACCTGCCTCCAGGATTTCCGTAACCCGGTCGGCCTGGTGGGCGTCAGCAGCTTCCATAACGATGTTGAGCTCATCGCCTTCGCCCAGATCGTTTAAAGCGGATTGCAGACGGGCTATTTCCTGCTCATTGATAACCGGTTCCAGGTGAATGGTGATATCTGCCATCTCCATTTATACCTCCCATGTTAGCTTTTCCATTATAGCCTTGTCTATGTATGGTGCAGATGTCAATTTGATTGACAGAGATATGTCACGACCACCCGGTACAATGCTGACCGGGAGACGAGCAGATGCCCGCTGAGCAGGCCGGGCAGGAGACGGAGGGCTCGACTGTAGAGGGGGGTCAAAATGGCTGAACTGCTGGTTGAACAGATTCGCCCCGGGCTGAACGTGCGCGGGGTCTTCGCACTGAAGTCAAAAAGGCTCCTTCCCTACCGGGAGGCCCCGGGGCATTTTTTGGCGGTGACGCTTGTCGACCGAACCGGCGAAGTGGAGGGGCGGCTTTGGGAAGGGGCCGAGGAGGCCGGAGCCCGGCTGAAAGTGGGGGATATCGTTGCCGTGGAGGCCCAGGCCGTGGCGTACAACGGGGTGGTGCAGCTGCGCATCGATTCCATCGTTAAAGAGAATGGTCAAATTGACCCGGCAAGGTTCATCCCTTCCGCTGAAGGGTTGGAGGAAGCCAGAGTAAAGCTCCAACAATTGATTGATTCATTAACCAATACATACTTAAAAGCACTGCTCTCCCTTCTTTTTTCTGATCCGGATTTTTATCAAGCCTTCTGCCTGGCCCCAGCCGCAGCTCAGTACCACCACGCCCTGCTGGGCGGGCTGCTGGTCCACAGCGTCGGCGTGGCTGCCGCCGCGGACGGTATCGCCAAAGGCTACCCCCAGGCCGACCGGGACCTTTTGGTGGCCGGGGCGCTCCTGCACGATATCGGCAAGGTGTATGAATACCGCTGCCGCGGCGCCATAGAGCAGACCGACGAAGGGCGGCTTTTAGGGCACATCGTTTCCGGAGCACTGCTCCTGGACCGCTATATAACCAGGGTGCCGGACTTTCCGGAAGACCTGCGCTTAAAGCTATTGCACATGATCATCAGCCACCACGGGCGCTACGAGTGGCAGTCGCCCAAACGGCCCAAGTTTTTGGAAGCGGCTCTCCTGCACCAGCTCGACCTGCTGGATGCTCAAGCGGACATGTTTTCCCGCGCCGCCGCCGGCAGGGAGGATAAGGACGCCCCCTGGACGGGCTGGGTGAAGGGGCTGGACCGGTGCGTTTACTGCCGGTGAGGCAGGGTTAAACAGGTACTTTTGAGTACGGTGAGGCAATACCCCGGAATTGGCTGAAGAGCTGGCGCGGTTTGAAGAAACCCTGGCCCCGGGACAAAAGTTCGCCTCCCTGCTAACCAGAAACAGCCTTCATTAACTCTTTTTTGTCGCCTTACCGGGCCGATCTTAATTTGGAACATTAGCAAAATAGTAATTCCTCCCGGCAGGAAAATTGTAGCATTCCAACGAAATTACGTAAAGAAATGAACCAGCCAACCTTCTTTTGCTTACGGGATTTTGGCAGCAGATGAAAAAATATCTGCCGGGAGTGTCCGTCGTGCCGGGTAGAACAAAAAAAGACGCCACGCGGGGCCTGCGGCTGAACATGATCATCGACTGGCTCAACAAAAAGACTCCTTACGGCGGCGTCACCGTCAAGGAACTGGCCGAAAAGTTTGAAGTGAGCGAGCGCCAAATTTACCGGGACTTAAGCACCATCGAAAACTACCTGCGCGTTCCCCTGGTCCGCCAGGAGACCGGCAAAACCGTGCGCGTGGGCATAAAGGCCGGCTACCTGCCCGGTTTGAGCCCCCAGACCGCGACGGTCATTTTTTTGAGCCTGCTCCAGCAAAAGGGCTCCGCCCTCTCCGGCCACCTCAACGAAATCAAAGACGCCCTCGTTTCCACCCTCTTCAAGTACCACTACGACCCCAAAGAACTGGCGGTAGAAAAGCTCCAGAAACGCATCCACATCGTGGAAGAGGCCCTGGCCGAACCGGAGAAGGTGGGCGGCCTCTTTAACGCGCTCGTGCAGGCCATCAAGGACTCCCACCGGGTCAAAATCTGGTACTACACCACCCATAGCGGGGAAGAGACCAAACGGGTGGTGGAGCCCTACGGCCTGATCTGCAAGCACCAGAACTGGTACCTGGTCGGCCGCTGCCTGAAAAGAAACGACATCCGGGTCTTTAGGATTGACCAGATCAAAGACATTTTTCCCTATACCACCGAACGCTTTGAATACCCCGCGGATTTCTCCCTCTCCGGCTACATGGCCTCGAGCTGGGGCGTGATCAACGACGGAAAAGTTTGCCGGGTTTTGCTTAAATTTAACAAACGGGTGGCTCACCGGGTGAAAAATGTACTCTATCACCCTTCCCAGAAAATCGAAGAAGAATTGCCCGACGGGTCCGCCCTTGTTTCCTTCGAGGTCTGCGGCATCGCCGAGATGGTGGGCTGGCTCTTCCAGTGGGGAGATATGGTGGAGGTGCTGGAGCCGGCGTGGTTGCGGGAAGAAGTGCGCGCCCTGGCAGAGAGGGTCGCCCGGGTTTATCAAAACAATACGTAACGGCAATGTTTAGATAACTTGTGAGGTGAGCTGTAGCACTAGCTGCGGCTTCTATTTTGGGTCGGCAATAGCACCGGCCCGTTCTTAATTCCCTCCTTAATGGGTGGTTTTGGCGGAGGCAGGGGTTGCAGTTTGAACACGGTGCGACGAGCCGGTCGGTTACCCAAACACGCCTGTACCGCCTTTAAAACCCTTTTTCCTGAAGTGCGGTGTATGCGAGAACCTGAAAGTATTTTGACTTTGTGACGGCCTGCTGTCAGTGAGGATAGTGTAATATAAAATCAAGGTTTCCAGTGAAAAGGAAAACGGGAAGGAAAAGGGGTGCTAAAGTTGAATAGGTAAGGACGACGGCGAGGCCGAAGTGCGGGCCAAGATGTTCAACGCCGAAATGCTCCTTCAAGGTTGCGCCCAGGTGATGACCGTCCCGCCCAAGGTGAAGTATGCCGATCTTTTCGTCAAGCTCCAGCGGGAAGCGCGGGAGGCGAAGAAGGGCCTGTGGGGACGGCGGCCGTAACCGCACCTGTACCGTCTCCTGTGCCTTCTCCTCATGGTAAAAGCCGGCAGCGCAGGGAAACATATGGGTAACTCCAATTCGAAAAAGTTCCAATAGCTGGACTGCCTGCAGGTCGGAAATTAAATCCGGGAAACTGCGTAGAAATTTAAGACGCGGGAAGAAACGGTAAATTCCGGCTACCAGCCCTGCAAGGTGTGCCGGCCATAAAGCTATAAATTCCGGATAACAGTTTTATTGGGAGGATAATGCCTATGGCAGAGTTAGGCGCGCTTACCGAGGTTGATCTCCGGGAAGTTTGGGGGAATGAAGCGAGGGATTTTACCCCGTGGTTAAAAGAAAACATCGACCGGTTGAATCAAGTGCTGGGACTCGATATTGAGATAACTGAACGTGAAGGGCCGGTGGGGCCTTTTGCCGTGGATCTTGTAGGACAGGACCTGGGTTCGGGACGCACGGTAATTATCGAAAACCAGCTCGCGCCTACCGATCACACTCACCTGGGCCAATTGCTTACCTATACTGCCGGTCGCGGGGCCAAAATAGTGATTTGGATTTCCCCCCAGTTTCGCGAAGAACATCGCCAGGCCCTGGACTGGCTAAACGAAAATACAGGCGAAGACCAGGCCTTTTTCGGCGTGGAAATCAAGCTGGTGCGCATTGATGATTCCCGGCCTGCTCCCCTGTTTAAGCTTGTTTCCCAACCCAATGAATGGCAGAAAAGCGTTGCCAGTGCCAGAGCCACAAGCACCAGGGGAGAAACCTATCAAGCTTTTTGGACAACCTTTCTGGAAAAGCTTAAAGAACGGGCACCGGGTTTAACCAATGCTAAAAAGGGATTGCCCCAGAACTGGTGCAGTATCAGCGCCGGCAGGAGCGGTTTTGCGTATGCGGCAGCTTTTAAGTTAAAAGGGCGATTTGGCGTGGAGCTTTATATCGACACCGGCGATAAAGAGAAAAACAAGCAATTTTTTGACCAGCTTTACGAACATAAGGACAGTATAGAGCGGGAACTTGATATGGCTTTAAGCTGGGAGCGGCTGGATAATGCCCGCGCCTGCCGCATAGCCATCTATCGTGAAGGAAGCATTGATGCTGGTGAGGAAGAACTAAACGATCTTCAAGACTGGGCCGTAGCAAACTTGATCAAGTTTAGAGATGTATTCGGTAAACGGATCAAAGCGCTCTAAATGAACAATCTTTAGCCGAATAGTCATGTCCATTTGGATTCAGATGAGTTGAATAATAAATATAAATACTACTAAGTAGAACTAAAAAATTTATTGGTATAATTTGTTGACCAAAATATCAAAGGAGCCAAACCATGATCAAAGTTACCGCAGCCATATTAATTAAAAATGGTCGGGTTCTGATTGCTAAACGCAAGGCAAATGATAAACTGGCCAATAAATGGGAGTTCCCGGGTGGCAAAATTGAGGCCGGTGAAAGCCCGGAAGAATGTTTGCGCCGGGAAATGCGGGAAGAATTCCAGGTTGAGATAACGGTGGGGGAGTTCTTTGGGGAGAGCATATATCGTTATGATCATACTACCGTTCACCTGCTGGCTTACCTAGCCCATTTGGAAAAAGGGGAGCTTAAACCAACAAGCCACGCTGAATATCGCTGGGTAAGCGCAGACGAACTGGACAAATATGATTTTGCTCCTGCTGATAAACCGTTCGTAGAAAAAATACAAAGCAGCAGGGTGGTAGAATCTTAAAACAAAAACAAAAGGAGTAGTTTTCACGACCGGCTTTCTCGCATTGAACAAAAGCCAATAATGGGGAATAGCTTGGGAGGGCTTAAGCGATGAGTGTATTCCAGTATGCTGCTACCATCATTGATGATTACAAAAACTATGTGTGCAGTTTTTTTAATATTGCCGATGAGCGTATCCGGGAGCGAGTGGAAGAAGAGCTCTTTGAAAAGGATTTATTATGGCCGGAGGCACTGATTCAGCTTAACCCGGGGTATGAGACGGCAGCTACGGTGAAGGAGCTTTGTACACAAGGTCGCCTGCATCCTTTGTGCGGGGAGATTTTTTGCCATGATGATGGCCGGTCTTTAACCCTTTATCACCATCAACAGGCGGCTATTGAGTGCGCTTTGCGCGGCGAGCATTTCGTGGTGACTAGCGGCACCGGTTCAGGCACAAAACCCTGACCTACCTCATCCCCATTTTCAATGCTGTCCTGCGGGACGATCCCGGACAAGCCAAAGTGCGGGCAATTATTGTTTATCCCATGAATGCTTTAGTAAATTCACAGTACGAAGCATTAGAAAGACTCGCAAAAAATTATCGTCAGCGGACCGGCCAAACCCTACCGGTTCGTTTTGCAAAATATACTGGCCAGGAAGAGCGCGAGGAAAGAGAGCGCATTCTGAAGGTACCGCCTCATATTTTGCTCACCAACTATGTAATGCTCGAATTAATGCTGGTGCGCCCTCACGAGCGCCCCTTTGTGGATAAAACGGTGGCCGGTATAGAATTTCTTGTTTTTGACGAACTGCAACTTACCGCGGACGGCAGGGTGCAGATGTGGCTCTACTCATTAGACGCCTGCGTGAGCGTTGCGGTAACCCGGAGGTTATTTGTATTGGGACCAGTGCCACAATGGTAGGCGGCAAAGAGGTAAGCATAGCCGAGCGGCGCCAGGTAGTGGCATCCTTTGCCAGTAAAATATTCGGCGTCCCGGTAAGTCCTGAAAACATTATTGAAGAGCGTTTCCGTCTTCTCGCGCATCCAGACTGCGAGGTCACCCCCGAAGTTCTCCGTGCCTGCTTTGATGCTCCTTTGCCGGAAACGGTAGAGGAAATATTGAAGCATCCCCTTACGTGGTGGATTGAGCAAAACTTTGGGGTAAGCCGGCAGCCGGATGGGTCTCTGTGGCGTTGTAAGCCCATCACGCTTACCGAAGGGGCGAAGGGGCGAAGGGGCGCGGCGGTTGGCTCTAGCTACGGGGCTGGAAGAGTGCCGTGGTGCCAGGCACTTAACTTGTGGTGCCAGGCACTTAACTTATTAACTTATCGAGCCCCCGGGGGTACCTGGAATCCCTTTTGCGGGTATTCCGTTCAGCATTGAAGGAAGTGCAGAGCTGTTACCTTTGTCATGGTATTTTAATAT
>Ga0247720_100272_pt1 | contig 22533 bp, 19 predicted proteins | sample MSEWel2015_12_15_FD_189078 | JGI IMG/M metagenome (GOLD analysis project Ga0247720, IMG submission 189078) | Subsurface sediment microbial communities from gas well in West Virginia, United States - MSEEL Well Study Marcellus 3H_2015_12_15 | ecosystem: Environmental > Terrestrial > Deep...
TATTTTTCAAATCTTTGTTTTTGATGAACTCTTCTATCACATCTATAATCGGCTGATATTTTTCATAAAAGACTACTATTAAATCTCCCGCCTCAGCATGGTACATAGCTGCCTTTAACGCTTCTGTCTCTTTTAAAATAGTCTTTATTTTTTTTCTATCCATGCCTCCTTTTATTGCACCTTCTTCTAATATTTTCGCTACTTCTCCCGGTTTTCTGCCTCTTAAATCCACGTCTTCTTTTATATATATAAAGTCGAACCCTTCACCACAAATCTCTCCTACTTTTAATATGCTAGAATTTATTCTATCTCCTGGAACTCCTATCACACCGATGAGCCTGTTCGCATCAAGTTTTTGTGCTGCTTCTATTACACTTTTTATTCCAGCTATGTTGTGGCCATAATCTACTAATACACGGAAATTACCTACATTAAATAAGTTAAATCGCCCTGGATTGTGTGTAGTATCGCAGTAAAATGTCTTTATACCCTTTGCAATAATATTTATAGGCACTTTTACACCATAAGAAGCAGCGATAGCTGCAAGAGCATTTTCCACATTATACAAAACTTTCCCTGACAAAGCTGCAGGAATTTCCTCTATCTTTACAACAGGAATTATTTGTCCATTTGCTATAACGATGACACCATCTTTAACATATACTGCAATTCCGCCTTTTTCTACGTGCTTTTTCACAGTGAGGTTATTATCGTACATTGAAAAGTATATTACTTTACCTTTAGCCCTTTGAGCCAAATAAGGAGTCATAGGATCGTCAGCATTTAAAACACTGTAGCCGCCTTCTTTTACTGCTTCCACCACCAAAGACTTAACAAAAGCCAAGTCTTCTAAAGTCTTTATTCCATCAATGCCAAGATGGTCTTCTGAAATATTGGTTATTACACCTACATCTGCCAAATCATAACCTAAGCCTTCCCTTATAATACCTCCTCTTGCTGTTTCTAATACTGCAGCATCTATGTTTTTATCAGCTAGACAAGTTCTTGCACTTTTTGGGCCGGTATTATCACCTTTGTAGACACAGGTGTCATCGATATAAATGCCGTCAGTACAAGTCATTCCTACAGTATAGCCATAGGTCTTTAAAATATGAGCTGTCATTCTGGTAACTGTAGTTTTTCCATTTGTGCCTGTAATAGATATAATAGGAATTGTGGCCTTGCTTCCTTTAGGAAAAAGCATATCTACAATCGCCTTTGCTACATTTCTCGGTTTACCTTTGCTAGGATAATGGTGCATCCTTATTCCTGGAGATGCATTTATTTCAATTATCGCTCCATTTTTTTCAGTTAGAGGTTTTTTTATATCCTCCATTGTAATGTCTATACCAGCTATATCAAGGCCAATAGCTTTCGCTGCTCTTACAGCAATTTCTATATTGTTTGGATGAATTTCATCCGTCTTGTCTATCGCAATTCCTCCTGTACTTAAGTTTGCACTTTCTCTCAAAAATACTTTTTTACCTTTTTTAGGAACATCTTGTAGATCAAAACCTTGTTTTTTAAGAGTCAATTTAGAAATAGTATCTATTGTAAGTTTTGTAAGGGGTTTTTCATGGCCTTTTCCCCTTAAAGGATTTTTATTTTCTATTTCCACTAACTCTTCAATAGTGTGAATCCCATCCCCTATTACATGGGCAGGAATTTTTTCGGCTACCGCTACTACTTTTTCACCTACAACCAATACTCTGTAATGTTTACCCTTTATATGTTTTTCTACAATAACAAGGTCACTGTAAGCTTTGGCGTTTCTATAAGCTATACTTACTTCTTCTCCATTGGTTATGTTTAAATGAACCCCTTTGCCTTGATTTCCGTTGTAAGGTTTTATAGCGACAGGATATCCAATTTCTTCTGCAATAGCAATTGCCTCTTCTTCATTGTAAGCAACATCTCCCTCCGGCACAGGAAATCCATGGTCTTTTAGAATCTGTTTTGTCAAGATTTTATCTGAAGCTATGTCTACTGCAATGCAACTGGTATTTTGTGAAATTGTGCCTTCGATCATTTTTTGATATTTCCCATAACCTAATCGTAAGATACTACCATTTCCTACCCTTGTAACTGGAATTCCTGCTTTTAGAGCTTCGTTCTTTATAGCCATTGTACTAGGCCCCAGTTCTATTTCAGCAATTATATTGCGTATTTTCTCTAATCTCTCTTCTAAATCAAATTCTTCCCCTTGTACAAATTTATTTACCATTTCAACCGCTAATTTCCCTACTCTTATCCCACACTCTTCCAATCCATATTCATAAACTATATAATACAGATTCCCTTCTATAGTTCTTGCTCTTCCAAATTTTACATCATATCCTAGCATATTTTGTAGTTCCAAAATTATATGCTCTGTCACATGGGGTAAATAGGTGCCTTCCTCTAATCTTTTTAAAAATCCCCCTTCATGCTCGTAAGAACAACTATGTTTTGAAAGGCCAGGAAGTGATTCTATTAATTTCTCATTAAAATTGGGTATATCTTTTGTAGGGATATCTAATCTCTCTATATCTACTGCCATTTTTATTACAGGTCTATGGCTGTATATATTTCTCCCTCGATATACCCTTATATCTTTAATAATCATACTTTATCCTCCTTGAGCTTGACTTTGGGTATCCATTTTTCTAAATCATAACCATAACCGGATGGCAATATGTGAAGTATAACATTGGTGAGGGCTAAAATTTCATTAGGACTTGATTCAGAAACATTAGAGTGTTCTAACTTTCTTCCCTCCACTACTGTCACAGCATTTGAACCTATCACTCTAAAGCTATTTTTCTCCACAACTATAGCTGTATCTTCATCAATCCCTATTCCGAGATTGTTTGGGTTTTGAGCAATTGCTGCAAGAAGCCTTCCAATGCGCCCTCTTTGTGCAAAATGTTGGTCAATTATTACGTCTTTTAATAAACCTAATCCAGGAGCCATTTTGATAGTGCACTTCCTTGGAGAATCTTCATCATTTCCCTCCACAATCATAGTTTGTGACATCACCGAAGCTCCTGCACTTGTACCTACAATTAAAGTTCCTTCTTTATACAATTGTTTTAACAATTTATCTATACCACTTCCTCCTAAAATACTGGTTATCCTCAATTGGTCACCACCTGTAAAAAAAACACAACTGCAATCTTTAAGTACATCCCTTGCATAATTTATTTCCTTGTTTTCCCTTGAATCTATATTTACAACTTTTACATCCTGTGCTCCCAATTTTTTAAAAATAGAAATATACAAGTTACCGACTTCCATTGGTTTTTCTGTCGCTGTTGTCATTATTATTATTTTACTTTCTCTTCCCCCGGCTAAATTTACAACCTCTTTTAGTATTTCGCACTTGTCCTCTTTGTCTTCTGCTCCTCCTATGATAACTAACTTGCCTTTTACTTCTTCTTCCATTTATCCGCCTCCAAAAATAATAAACTCTCAGGTTTCATAATTTATTATTCCTGAGAGTTTAACTCAATATACTTTATATTATGTTTTCAGAGTACATAATTTTATTGCATCCTTTTTCTACTTTTATTTCCAGATTCTTGATATATAACATTTCGCCATCGACACTAACAGGTACTTCTCGATTTGCCTCTATTTCTACTTTTTTCGCTTTATAAACTTCTGCAATTTCAAGTTTAGTATGGGTTCCCAAAAGAACTAAGGCAATTGCCGCTATAACTTTAAAACCACTAAGAGCTGCTTTCCTTACTCGTACTTTTCCATCCCCTGTATATTTTGTTATAAAAATTTTTGTAATCGATTAATTTTTTTATAATTCTTCTAATTTCTGACATCTTTCTATAAGCCCTTCTTCCACTTGCCATTAGATTTACAATAAATGCAATCAATCCCTTCACTCCTTGTTTTTTCACAAAGCTTTCCTTTTGGCTCTTTCTATTGCTTGTATTTCTTCAGCAGAAAGGGGATATTTGGATTGCCCTTTTTCAATAGGTTTTGCAAAAGTGGCCGTTTCATTCCTCCCGTATATTCCAGACAAAACAATACCATTGTCATTGCTGTCTAATAGGGCAATAGAAAAACTTAAATCAGATCCTACATCAGGAAAGGCATTATACCTAACTATCCCCACTTTTTTAATTGCTGTTTTTGTTTCTTTATCTAAAGAACTTAAATCTATTCTTAACTTATCTAGTTTGCTTTTTATATCTTCATTCTCGGTAAGAATTCTAGAAAAAATATCAAAAACATCTCCTTTTTCCAATGTTTTAATCACCTTATTATAAGTCCTGTTTAATCTTAAAAATTTCCCATTAATTATAAGTATGAAAATTAATTCTATAATTGATAAAACTGATAAAAACAAGATAATCAGTGTAGCATTTTGAGAAATAATGCCTAAAAAATTTTGCATAAGTTTCTCCTCCAATTCATCAGAATGTTTTCTGTGAAATTATTTCAATAGCTTTTATAGCTTTTTCTACTTCTTCTTCAGTGTTAAAATATCCAATTCCAAATCTCAAAGTGCCAGTCTTTAGTGTGCCAATTGTTGAATGGGCTAATGGAGCACAGTGTAATCCTGCTCGAGTAGCTATATTAAAATCCTTATCCAAAATATAACTAATTTCTCCCACATCTTTATCTTTTAGTGTCACTGAAACTACTCCTACTCTTTCCTCCACCCTTTGAGGCCCATAAATTTTAACTCCTTTTATTTCTTTTAATCCCTCTATTAAAATTTTTGTAAGTTTTTCTTCTTGCCGGCGAATACTATCTACACCTACAGACTTTACGAATTTTACTCCTTCTTTAAGACCCGCAATTCCTGGAGTATTAGGAGTTCCACTTTCTAATTTGTCTGGCATCAAATCAGGTTGATACATTGACTCAGACTTGCTTCCCGTTCCCCCTTCTTCAAGAGGCAATATTTCTATGCCTTCTCTTACATATAACCCTCCTGTACCTTGAGGGCCGTACAATCCTTTGTGGCCAGCAAAAGCTAAAAGATCAATATTTTGCTTTTCCACATCTATAGGCAATACACCCGCCGTCTGGGCTGCATCCACCAAAAAAATCAAATTCATTTCCCGGGCAATATTTCCTATTTCCTCAATAGGCATTATTGTACCAGTAACATTGGAAGCGTGAGTTATGGCAATCATCTTTGTGTTTGTTGCAATTGCTTTCTTTATATCCTCAGGGTCAATCTTTCCTTCCCCATTTGCTTTCACTATTGTAACTTCTATTCCCTTTTGTTTTAGCGTCATAAGAGGTCTTATTATAGAATTATGCTCCATGCTAGAAGTTATTACATGATCCCCTTCTTTCAAAACACCTTTTAAGGCAATATTCAAAGCTTCTGTTGTATTAGATGTAAGTACCAATCTCATAGGATTTTTTATGTTAAAGAGGCTACCTATCTCTTGCCTAGCCTCAAAAATAACCCTTCCTGCTCCAAGTGCCATTTTGTGTCCGCCTCTTCCAGGGTTTCCGCAATTTCTTAAGGTTTTTTCCACTTCCTTATACACTTCCTCGGGTTTAGGCCAAGAAGTAGCAGCATTATCAAAATAAATCATAGTCCTATCTCCTTAAATTAAATCTCCTCATATTAGTATATGTAAACCTCCTTTTTGCGTTCTTATCTATATTTTATATTTATTTTTTTTCATTAGCAACAAAAAACTATTAAAGTTCGTATTAAGTTCTGTAGGTGTCCCATTAATAAATGTTAACTGTTTTGCTGGGATGCACCATCGTCCAGCAAGCTAAACGAAAGCTTGCTTGGGTTCTGCGTGATTCCCGGCCTTAGCATCGTACCTATGGGATCGTTCTCCGGCATACATGTCTTCAAGTCTGACCTCTCTCTAAGTTCATTGTTTTAGATTTAATAAAATTAAAAGCCTCCATATAAATAGGAGACTTTTATATTGAGTCTATAATACTTTTTATTCCTTTCCATAAATAAGTTCAATAATTCTTGTCAAATCTTCGTCACTATAATATTCTATTTGTATAATTCCTCTATTTTTACCTCTTTGAGATATTTTCACTTTTGTTCCTAAAAAACTACATAAATTATCTTCTATTTCCTTGATATGTATATCTATTCTGTTTGATTTTCCTTTTTGAGAGCTTTTCCCATTTTTGCGTAAAAGATTTTTCACCAAGTCTTCTGTTTCTCTTACGTTTAAATTTTCTGTAACAACTTTTTTTGCTGCCTCATACTGTAAATTTTTACTTGGCAAAGAAAGTATAACCTTTGCATGGCCTATTGTTATCTCCCCTTTTACTAACATTGCTTGTACTCTATCGTCAAGATTTAGAAGTCTTATGCTATTTGCAATTACTGAGCGGCTCTTACCAATTTTTTTAGATATCTCTTCTTGTGTGAGATTAAATTGCTCTATTAATGCTTTATATGCTTTTGCTTCCTCAATAGGATTTAAATCCTCTCTTTGCAAATTTTCAATCAAAGCTATTTCCATAACCTGTAAATCATCAAAATCTCTCACAATTGCTGGTATTTCAGAAAGTCCCGCAATTTTAGCAGCTCTCCAACGTCTTTCTCCTGCTACTATCTGATATCCAGAAGCCACTTTTCTTACTATAATTGGCTGAATAATTCCATTTTGTTTAATAGATTCTGCTAACTCTTTTAAACTTTCTTCATTAAACTGTTTTCTCGGTTGGTATTGATTAGGATGAATATAGGCAATATTTATCGTCTCTACACCCTGAGGTTCCTCTCCCTGATACTCAGGTATAAGTGCTTGCAAACCTCTGCCTAATCCCTTTTTACTCGCCATTTTATCACCACCTTTGTAAATTTTTTATATTCCTGCCCTTTCTATCACTTCTAATGCCAATTCCTCATAAGCCTCTGCTCCTTTGGAATTAGGGTCATATATAGAAATTGGTTTTCCAAAACTTGGAGCTTCCCCCAAGCGAATATTTCGAGGAATAATTGTTCTGTAAACTTTCTCCTTGAAAAATTTTTTCACCTCATCCACCACTTGTATAGATAAGTTTGTCCGGGCATTAAACATAGTGAGAACTACACCCTCTATTTCGAGTTGAAGGTTTAGACTCTTTTTTACAAGATTGATGGTGTTCATAAGTTGGGTAAGTCCTTCCAAAGCATAATATTCGCATTGAATCGGAACAATTACTGAATCAGCAGCAGTAAGAGCATTTATAGTCAAAAGTCCAAGTGATGGAGGACAATCTATTAATGTATAATCAAATTCATCTTTAATTGGATTTACTGCACTTTTTAATTTATATTCTCGCGAAAGCATAGGAACTAATTCAATCTCTGCCCCTGCCAATTGAATACTAGATGGAACAATTGAAACTTTTAAATCCTTTAAAGGTATTATTGCACTTTTTATATCTTCATCTTCAATCAGCACCGTATATGTAGTGTGCTTTAAAGAAGCCGGGTTTATCCCAAACCCACTTGTCATATTACTTTGAGGATCTATATCTATACATAAAACTTTTTTCCCTTGTGTTGCTAAAGAATATCCTAAGTTTATAGTTGTGGTAGTTTTACCAACCCCACCTTTTTGATTTGCGATGGCAATAACTTTGCCCATTTTTTCACCCCCTTTTGCATGCAAATACATGTTTAAGAGTTATCAATTTATATGTTTATTATATCATTGTTTATATCAATGTTCCACATGGAACATTATCAAGGGGGTGAAAAAACTTTTACTTTTTTGAAATTTTGATTACAAACTCTATATACTCTTCCTTATCATTTTCAATATACTCTGCCGGCACACCAGATTTTTTCATCAAATCTACAGCTTGTTTCACTGTATTTACAAAAATTCTTATATCCTTATAAAATTTCATCATTTTTTTGTTTTCTTTTTTAACTTGTTCCGGTGGCTTTGTTATTTTGTCTATCATACTTTGTATCAATTTTTCTGTTTGACTCACGTTTAATTTTTTCTTTATAATTATTTCTAGTGCCTTTCTTTGTAGCTCTTCATCAGGAAGTCTCAAAAGTGCCCTAGCATGCCGCTCCGTTAAATCATTTTCCAATAGCTGTTCTTTTATCTCTTTGCTAAGCTTCAAAATCCTCAATTTGTTAGCAATAGTTGATTGGCTTTTACCCAGAATTCTTGCTAATTGTTCCTGTGTTAAATGGTGGTCGTTTATTAAATTATAATATGCTTCGGCCTCTTCAATAAAATTGAGATTTTCTCTTTGTAAATTTTCAATTAAAGCTAAAACAGCCGAGTCTTCATCTTGCGCGTTTATAATTATCGCTGGTATCTCCGCAAGACCTGCCAATTTAGAAGCCCTTAACCGCCTTTCCCCCGCTACTAACTCATAAAAATTATTGTGCACCATTCTTACAGTAATAGGTTGCAATACCCCATAAGCTTTAATGGACTCTGCTAATTCTTGTAAATTCTTTATATCAAAGTTCTTTCGCGGCTGATAGGGATTAGGCCTTATTGAATCAATCGGCAAATAACAAATTTCTTGTGTTTTGCTCGATACCACTTTTACACACCCCGCTCTTAAAACAATTAAAAAATTTTTCTACAATATATATTCGACAAATAATGTAAAATTCCTCCTTAAATTCAAATATATTGTTAAAAATTATAAAAAAGTTTCGGGCACTGGAATAAGGTTATTAAAAAAATTTTTTTGCTGTATAAGCTCTGCCAATTTTTGGGGATAAACTTGATAGTTTTTCAAATCACTAAGGTCAATCCATTTTACCTCTCTTAAAATCTGTTTCTCTTTAGGAAATTCAGGGTCACTTCCTAAGGTCAAATTTCCCCCAATAATAGAAGAATAAAAATACGTCACATAGTAAATATCATATTCCTGAATATAACAGACACCTTTAAGTTCAATGTCATAACCTGTTTCTTCTTTACATTCTCTTATAGCAGCTTCTGCTACTGACTCATTTTCTTCTACCCTGCCTCCAGGAAAAACCCATGCTATTTCCTCCCCATCTTGATGTTTTACTAAGAGAACTTTTCCTTCTTCAATAATGACCACTCTCGCAACTAAAAAGCTCGCTCTAAATTTTAACATTTTTCTTCCCTCATTTCCAAAATTGGTAAGTTATTTAGGATATTTATATTAAAATTATACCACAAAAAATTTTATAAAAATAAAAAAGCAGTCTAAAATTACTTTTAGACTGCACAGTTTGTTGACAAAGTTAAAAAATATTCAAAGGAGATATTTTGCATCGTCGCTCCGATGTTCCAAAGCGACAAAACTAAAGCTCGACCTTCGGGCTCCGGCAGGGTACCGGGCACAATCGGCCTCCTTGCCTCAGGTGCCCGCCTTCGCCATCCATGGCTTCGGCCCTGCCTCCACCCTCGGTCTTGCTAAGTTTTGTTACCGCTTTGTAACAAGTCGCTCCTTATGCAAAATATCTCCTTTACGAAAGTTTGTCTACAGTCTGAGCAGTCTAAAATTACTTTTAGACTGCAGTTTGTTGACAAACCTTTTTTCATATAAAAGAGGCATTTTGCATTTATGAAGTGACTTGTTAAAAGTAGCAACTAAACTTAGCGAGGCCGAGGGACGGAGGTAGGTCCAAAGCCAAAAAGGGCGGAGAAGCCACTAAGGCAAGGACGCTGAATGTGACCGACGCTACGGAGTCCGATGGGAAGCTTATGTTTAGTCGCCGAAATTTTCTCCTTTAAGTTTATAAAGGAGATCTTTGTATAGCATTTGCTCTTCTAGGATATTTTGTCGGACATTTATCTACTTTTTTAATAATTATTAAATGATGAACTATATCGCTATAAGGAAGTCTGATTTCCATAACTTCCTCGATTTTCCCTTTCAATTCCCTCAAAGCTTTTTGAGTATTTTCTATTTCCTCTTCAATCTCTCTTCCTTTTAAAGCAATAAAATAACCCTCTACTTTTACAAAAGGAAGAGTATATTCCAATAAAATATTTAAAGGTGCAACAGCTCTTGCCACGGATAAATCAAATTGTTCTCTATATTTTATGTCTTTTCCTATATCTTCAGCTCTTCCGTGAATTAATTCTATTTCATTTATATCCAATTTATTTATAACTTCTTCTAAAAAAGTAATTCTTTTTTTAGAAGAATCTAAAAGAGTAGCTTTTAATTTAGGAAACACAATTTTTAAAGGAATAGAAGGAAAACCAGCGCCTGTACCAACGTCTATAATTTTTTCTTCTCCTTTTATTTTACCACTCTTAACCACAGATAAGCTATCTAAAAAATGCTTAATCACAACTTCACTTTCTTCTGTAATTGCTGTTAAATTCATTTTTTTATTCCATTCCAATAAAAGAGAATAATATTTATGGAAATGTTCCACATGGAACATTTCCATAAATATACCTAACTTCTTAGCCCCATCAATTAGCATATCAACCGATTTGTTTTTCATCGCTTTTATTTCTCCTTAACTGCTCCATGTAAATTAAAAGCACAGAAATATCAGCCGGCGAAACTCCTGAAATACGCGAAGCCTGTCCAATTGAAGTAGGTCTTATTTTTGTCAATTTCTCTTTTGCTTCATTGCTCAAACCAGGAATTTGATAATAATCAATATTTTCTGGAATCTTTTTGTTTTCTAAAGCTTTAAAGTGTTCAATTTGTCTTAGTTGTTTTAATATATATCCTTCATATTTAATATTTATATCTATTTGTTCAGCCACACTTTCTAAAATATCATCGGGTCTTTGTTTATCTAAAAATTTAGTAGACTTATAATCAATTTCAGGTCGCTTTAGCAAAGTATAAAGGTCAACTCCTGTAACCAAAGGAGTACTTCCTCTAGATATGAGAAAATTATTGACTTCCTCAGAAGGCTTTATCACAACTCCAGCAAGTCTTTTCATCTCTTTTTCTAACTGGATCTTTTTCTTTAAAAACTTTTCATATCTTTCTTCTGTTACAAGACCTATCTCATAACCTAACTCTGTCAATCTTAAATCTGCGTTATCTTGTCTTAACAGAAGTCTATACTCTGCTCTCGAAGTGAGCATTCTATAAGGCTCATTTGTACCTTTTGTTACTAAATCATCAATCAATACTCCTATATAAGCTTGAGACCTATCCAAAATTACAGGAGGTTTGTTCAAAAGCTTCATGGCAGCATTTATTCCCGCCATTAAACCTTGAGCAGCTGCTTCTTCATATCCAGATGTGCCATTGACTTGTCCTGCAAAATACAGCCCTTCAATTTTTTTAGACTCTAAAGTAGCTTTTAATTGCGTTGGGTCTATACAGTCATATTCAATAGCATAAGCTGGCCTCATCACTCTTACATTTTCAAGGCCTGGAACAGTCCTCAAAAATTCCAATTGTACATCTTCAGGCAAACTGGAAGACATGCCTTGTACATACATTTCATAAGTATTTAATCCTTCTGGTTCAATAAAAATTTGATGCCTCTCTTTGTGAGGAAACTTTACTACTTTATCTTCAATAGAAGGGCAGTATCTTACTCCTACACCTGTTATCTCACCACTAAAAAGAGGAGAACGGTCAATATTCGCCATGATTATTTCATGAGTTCTTTTATTAGTATAAGTAAGCCAACAGGGCAACTGCTCTATTTCAATTTTATCATGCATATAAGAAAAAGGAGTAATTACTTCATCCCCCGGCTGCATTTCCATTTTGGAAAAATCAATACTTCTTTTATCAACTCTTGCAGGAGTACCCGTTTTAAATCTCATCAATTTAAAGCCCAATCGTTTTAAAGTCTCAGAAAGTTCATTAGCCGGAAAAAGCCCACTAGGTCCACTTTCAAAACTTACATCACCAATTATAACTCTTCCTTTTAAAAAGGTACCTGTAGTAATAATACAAGCCTTACATTTATATATCGCGCCTAATTTTGTCACAACTCCCGTGACTTTATTGTCTTCTACCAAAATATCTACAATTTCCGCCTGTTTTATATCAAGGTTTTGCTGTCTTTCTAAAGTATACTTCATGTTTGCTTGGTAAAGCTTCTTGTCAACTTGTGCCCTCAAAGACCTTACAGCAGGACCTTTACTAGTATTTAAAGTGCGGATTTGTAGTAGTGATTTGTCTGTATTTATAGCCATTTCCCCACCTAAAGCGTCAATTTCTCTCACCAACTGAGACTTTGCAGGGCCTCCAATAGAAGGATTGCAAGCCATCAAAGCAATAGAATCTAAATTTACAGCAAAACCTACTGTTTTAAGACCCAACCTTGCACAGGCAAGAGCAGCTTCACTGCCCGCATGTCCCAACCCAACCACTGCAACATCGTATTCACCTGCAATAAAACTCATACTTTCACCTACTTTCCTACACAAAATCTTTCAAAAATTTCATTTATTAAATCCTCAGTTGCCGTCTCACCAGTAATTTTACCTAATTGGTCAAGAGCTGCATTTAAATCAATTGTAATTAGGTCTTCACTATACCCCATTTCGATAGCTTTAACACAGCTTTCCATATATTTTTTAGCATTGATAAGGGCTTCTTTATGCCGCGAATTTATTATTATTTCTTCTTCTCTTAAATTTATGTCTCCTCTAAAAACTAAATCATAAATGGCGTTTTCTAATTTTTCTAATCCAATTCTTTCAACAGTTGAAACCTCTATTATTATACCATCTTTAATAAGACTTTTTAATTTACTTTCGTCAATTTTTTTAGGTAGATCTATCTTATTCAACACAAATATAATGTTTTTTTCTGTTAAAATGTCAAAAATCTGGTAGTCTTCTTCAGACAACTCTCGTGAAGCATCCAGCACAAACAATATCAAATCTGCTTCAGCCAAAACCTCTTTGCTTCTCTCAACTCCTATTTTTTCCACTAATTCGTCTGTATCCCTAATTCCTGCTGTATCAATAAGCTTTATTGGAATACCTTTTACATTAATATATTCTTCAATAATATCCCTGGTGGTCCCTGGTATATCTGTGACAATAGCTCTATTTTCTTTTAATAAGGCGTTTAAAAGAGAGGATTTACCAACGTTTGGTTTACCAATTATGGCAGTTTTAAGTCCTTCTCTTATAATCCTTCCACTTTCAGAAGATACAATGAGTTTATCGATATCTTCCACTATTTCCTTGGCAGTTTCTAACATTTCTTTTCTTTCTAGTTCCTCCACATCCTCTTCGGGAAAATCTATTAAAGCTAAAAGATGGACTAGCAGCCCCATAATTTTATCTTTCATCTCTTTTATTCTACTTCCAACATATCCAGCCAACTGCTTCTGAGCGTATTTATTAGCAAGCATAGTCTTAGCAGTAATTATATCTATCACTGCTTCGGCCTGAGATAAATCAATTCGCCCATTTAAAAAAGCTCTTTTTGTAAATTCCCCTGGTTCGGCTAAACGAGCACCTTGTTTTAACACTAATTCTAAAATTTTAGAAGTAATTACTATTCCTCCATGACAATTTATTTCAACTATATCCTCTCTTGTATAGGTATTTGGTTTTTTCATGATAGATACTAAAACTTCATCATATATCTCTTGTGTTTCAGGGTCTACTATATGTCCATAATGTAAAGTATGGCTTTTTACCTTTTTTATATCTTTAGCTTTATAGGGTTTAAAAATTTTTGAAATTATCTCTAAAGCATCATCTCCACTTATTCTAACTATTCCAATTCCTGCTTCCCCTGGAAAAGTAGAAATAGCTGCAATTGTATCAAAAGCCATTTTCATCACCAACCAAAAAATTATCTTATAAAATAATATACCAATATTTTTGGCTTTTCAATCAAAATATAAAAAAACCCCTTGACAGGGTATTATTTTAAAGCTATTATGACTCTTCTGTTAGGCTCCTCTCCTTCACTATACGTCTCTACATAAGGATGGTCCTGCAAAGCCATGTGAATTATTCGCCTCTCATTAGGACTCATGGGCTCCAACTCAACGCTTTCCTTTGTCTCCATTACTTTTTTGGCTAATTTTTTTGCAAGCCTAATTAAAGCCTCTTCTCTTCTTTTTCTATAATTTTCTGCATCTAATATAATCCTTCTATATCTATCATACCCTCTATACTTGCTGGCAACAACATTTACAAGATATTGCAATGAATCTAATGTCTCTCCCCGATGTCCTATAAGCAATCCCACGTTTTTCCCATGTAAATTAAACTTTATGGTATTCTCATTTTCTTCTATGTCAAATTTCACATCGAGCTTCATTGCTTCAATTACTTGCTGTAAAAAATTTTTAGCACTTTCTTTTATTACATCTTTTAAAATCACTTTAACTATTGCCTGTTTGCTTATAAGGCCCAGAAAACCTTTACCCCCTTCATCCAACACTTCCACTTCTACCATTTCTCTCGGCACACCAAATTCCTGTAAGGCAAGATTTACAGCTTCTTCCACTGTCTTGCCTGTCCTTATAAGCTCCTTCAATTTATGATTCCCCCTTAGCGGTATTGGTCTCTCTCATAAAAATATACTGCTGCACTATCTGAAATATATTACTTGTAACCCAATATATTCCTATCCCTGCCGGCAAAGAAACAGTTATCCATCCTATAAAAATTGACATCATTATATTCATAGAATTTTGACTTTTGTCTGTTGCTACCATTGCAGAAGATATATAAGTAGTCACCGTAGCCAAAATAGGGATTATATAATAAGGATCTCTTTCTGCAAGGCTATGCATCCATAAAAAAGATGCAGTCGAAAATGCTGGATAAGTTCGAAGCATTGCAAAAAGGGGCCACAATATTATCAAAGGTAATAGCATAGGTAAACAGCCACCAAAAGGATTTACTTTTTTCTCTTGATACAATTTCATTGTTTCTATATTTAATTTTTGAGGGTCTTTAGCATACTTCTTTTGAAGTTCTTGTATAAGAGGTTGTATTTCTTTCATCTTTTTCATCGTATTCATTTGCTGCACATAAAAAGGCAAAAGTAGTATCCTAATTAAAATAGTGAAAATAATTATAGCAATGCCATAATTCCCTACATATTTATATATAAACTCTAATAATTCTCCTAAATACATAGCAATTGTTGCCATAATATACCTCCAAAAATTTATTTTACAGGGTCATATCCCCCCGGATTAAAGGGATTGCACCTTAAAATCCGCCAAACTGACATAATTCCACCTTTCAAAAGTCCATACTTTGATATTGCTTCTATAGAATATTGAGAACAAGTTGGGTAAAATCTACAGCTCCTTGGCTTCATAGTCGAAATATATCTTTGATACAACTTAATTAAAAAAATAACAACATTTTTCATTTTTCATTCCCCGCATAAAGAGGTGTTTTCATAATTAATTTTCTCATGGAACTTTTTAAAGTGTGAAAATCGGCCTCAACAATTTTTCCTCTCGCCACAAAAATTATATCAAACCCTTTTTTTATCTCAATATCTAAAAGTCTAAAACTTTCATGTAAAAGCCTTCTAACTCTATTTCTTACCACACTTTTACCTATTTTTTTACTCACTGAATAGCCAACTCTATTAAAGCCTAAATTATTCTCCATATAATACATTACAACAAACTGATTAGCAGTAGATTTACCATTTGAATAAACCTTTTTAAATTCATAACTCTTTTTAATTTTTACAACCTTATTACTCATTTATACCTCCGGATTGTAAAAAAGGCCCCAAAGGCCTCACGCTGTCAACCTATGTCTACCTTTTTGTCTTCTTCTCTTTAAAACATTTCGACCACTTTTGGTAGACATCCTCTTTCTAAAACCGTGTACTTTTTTTCTACGTCTTTTTTTGGGTTGATAAGTGCGAAGCATTGGTACACCTCCTAAAACCTAAAAATGCTATAAAAATTATAACGTTAATTACTGAGTATGTCAACAAGTCTTTTGAAATAAAAAAATTATCAACAACTTAAAAATTATCTACATTAAACTGTAGACAAAATTATTTTTCTTATTGATAATCTGTTGATAATTTGTTATTATAAAATTAAACTGTTGATAACTTAAATAAATTGTAGCCACAAAAATAACAACTTATTCACAGGTTGTTGATAAATTTGTGGATAAGTTGTTATTTACATGTTAGTTTCTTTATTCATTACATTTATAATACGGGTATTTTAATTTTTTTATCCGTTTTTTTTATCAAAACATAACTTATCAACAATATGTGCAAATAGACTTATATAATAATTATCAAACCAAAAAATCCACAAAATTAAATTAAACTTATTAACAATTAAATTATACCGATAATATATTATGCCACCCCTTTAAATAAGTTATCCACATTTTATTGATGGGCTTAGGAGGTCATACAATGTATGGAGATCATCGTCAAATATGGGAGAGGATAGTGGAGGTTATAAAAAGTGAACTCACCCCCACCAGCTACAATACTTGGTTAGTCCACATAAAACCACTAGCAATCATTGATAATGTGTTATTTTTAAGTACTCCCAATACCTTTACAAAAAATATAATAAACGGAAGATATATAAATATTATTTATGATGCAGCTTCAAAAGCTTCAAACAAGTTATACGAGATTAAAATATTATCAGAAGACGAAGAAGAATACAGAGAAATTAAAGAATCTATTGAAAAAGAAAACTCAACTGAATCCACTACTCTTTCTACTCTAAATCCAAAATATACTTTCGACACCTTTGTTGTTGGAAACAGCAATAAGCTTGCTCACGCTGCATGCCTTGCAGTAGCTCAAGCTCCAGCAAAAGCATACAATCCTTTATTTATCTACGGAGGAGTGGGTCTAGGTAAAACCCACTTAATGCATGCAATAGGACACTTTATTAATAAACACCAAAGTGGCTACAAAATAATGTACGTTACATCAGAAACGTTTACAAATGAGTTGGTTAACTCCATAAAAGACGACAAAAATGAAGAATTTAGAAACAAGTACAGAAATATTGACGTCCTTCTAATAGATGATATTCAATTTATAGCAAAAAAAGAACGAACTCAAGAAGAATTTTTTCATACCTTTAACACTCTTTATGAAGCAAACAAACAAATAGTTATTTCCAGTGACAGGCCTCCAAAAGAAATTCCAACTTTAGAGGAAAGACTAAGGTCAAGGTTTGAATGGGGTTTAATCGCTGATATACAGCCACCAGATTATGAAACGAGAATTGCAATACTTAAGAAAAAAGCTCAAACAGAAAATCTAAATATCCCCGACGAAGTTTTAGCCTATGTGGCAGAAAAAATTCAATCAAACATAAGAGAATTAGAAGGAGCACTAATAAGAATTGTAGCTTTTTCAAATCTTACAAAAGCAAATATTGATCTAGAATTAGCTAAACAAGCCTTAAAAGAAATTGTATCTAATAAAACAAGAGAAATAACTGTAAAACTCATCCAAGAAGAAGTTTGTAGGTATTATAACATAAAATTAGAAGATTTTAGGTCCCGCAAAAGGACAAAAAACATAGCTTACCCACGGCAAATTGCTATGTACTTAGCAAGAGAGTTGACAGATTTATCGCTTCCCAAGATAGGAGAAGAATTTGGAAAAGACCATACAACTGTAATACATGCTTATGAAAAAATTTCTAATGAAATAAAAGAAGACGAACTTCTTTCAAGACAGATTGAAGAATTAAAAAAGAGAATAAAAGGTTATTAACATATAAACAGGGATAACCCTGTTTATATGTTTTAAAATTTTTTATTTGTGAATACTGTTAATAAATTCAACTTGTTACTCAGAAATTATCAACAAACAATTATCGACTCTTTCTTTGCTTATAAGCAATTACTAACATACTAACACTTTCTATTATTACGACTACTAAAATGCTTATTTTATTTATTATATGTTCTAACTCAAAAAAAATATTCTTGAAAACAGGAGTGAAAAAAATGAAATTTGTGTGTGACAAAAATTCATTATTTGAAGGAGTAAATATTGCAATAAGGGGGGTATCCTCCCGTACCACACTTCCCATTCTCCAAGGAATAAAAATCACAGCTTTAAAAGATCAAGTTAAATTTTCAGGAACCGACCTGGATATAGGAATAGAATGCCAAATTCCTGCCATGGTAGAAGAAGAAGGGGAAATAGTAGTACCTGCAAAAATTTTCTCAGAATTAGTCCGAAAATTGCCTGAAGAGGATGTAAAAATAGAAAGTGATTCTCAAAATACAGTAAATGTGATCTGCGATAGTATAAATTTCACTATTGCAGGAAGTGATGCTGTAGAGTTTCCCGAAATTCCTCAAGTATCAAAGGAAAACTCTTTTAAATTGACCAAAAATATTCTGAAGGATTTAATAAAAAAGACAGTCTTTTGCATTGCCCACGAGCAAACAAGACCGATTTTGACAGGTGTTTTATTTGAAGTATTTCCAAATGAAATAAAAGCAGTGGCTTTAGATGGATTCAGAATGGCCATATACACTTATCAAAGTGAGGAAAAATTTTTTGAAGAAGGTATAGAGAAATATTCTATAGTAATTCCAGGTAAAACTTTGGAAGAGATATATAAAATCTTAGAAGATGAGGAAACAGAAATAGATATATACCATACTGCTAATCAAGTGCTATTCCAAATTGAAAATACAAAGGTAATATCAAGGCTTTTAGAAGGAAGCTTTATAAACTACAATGCTGTTCTGCCAAAGGATTATAGGACTGAAGTGGTAGTTAAAAGGGAAGTTTTAACTGAAAGTATTGAAAGAGCTTCCCTAATTGCAGAAAGCAAAAATAATTTGATTAAGTTCGAAATAGGTGATAAATTTATTACTGTCTCTTCCAATTCTGAAAAGGGAAAGATGGTAGAAAAGATAGAAGTTAATGTAAAAGGAATGTTTCTTGAGATTGCTTTTAATTCCAGATATTTACTAGACTCTTTAAGAGCCATCGATGAAGAAGAAATAACGCTCTATTTCATAAATAGTATAAATCCGTTAATAATAAAACCTATAGGAAGCAAAGATTATCTTTATATGATACTTCCTGTAAAGCTCAATTAAAAATCAAGAGGTGTTTTTTCATGATAGAAGTTCCTATAGAGACGGAATATATTACCTTGGGGCAATTTTTAAAATATATGAAAATATGCGAGACTGGGGGACAAGCAAAGCAATTTATTTTAGAAGGAAAAGTAAAAGTAAACGGCGCAATAGAATTAAAAAGAGGTAAAAAACTTCGCAAAAATGATATAATTGAAGTAGAGGGAAAAACTTATATCATAAAGTGAGGAATTTAACTTGTATGTGAAGGAGTTATTTGTCGACAATTTTAGAAACTTAGAAAAGCAAAGAATAGAATTTTGCGAAGGAATAAATATATTTTATGGTTTAAATGCACAAGGGAAGAGCAATTTATTAGAAAGTATTAGACTTTTAAGCATGGGAAGGTCTTTTAGAGGGAGTAAAAGTACAGAGCTAGTAAGATTTGGAGAAAATTATTTTTATGTAAAAGCAATAATTTGTCAAGAAAATAACGATAAAAAAATAGAGTTTGGATATAAAAAAGATGGTAATAAAGTTATTAAAGTAAATAGCAATAAAATAAAGTCGATTTCCGAACTTTTAGGGCAACTTTTGACAGTCATTTTTTCTCCTGAAGATTTAAATATAATAAAAGAAGGACCTTCCCATCGCAGAAAATATTTAGACTCTTGTATATCTATTATTGAAAAGAATTATCTCTATAACCTCATGCAATATAACAAAATACTAATGAATAGAAATAAACTATTAAAAAACATAAAAGAAGGAAAAAGTAAAAATATATTGGAAATTTTTGATGACCAATTAGTAGAATACGGGGCAAAAATAATTATGGTGAGACAAAATTATTTAAAAAACCTAGAAATTAATATAAAAAAATTTTTACTTGAAATTTCCAATGAAAAAGCGGAAATTGTCTACTTAAATAGTGTGGGACTGAAAGATGCTTCAGATGAAGAGACAGTAAAAAAAAGATTGAAAGAAAAATTATCAAAGAATATAGATTTGGATTTAAAGTATCTTACAACACAAGTTGGTCCCCATAGGGAAGATTTTAAAATTATTATAAACGGCTATGATTCAAGAGTGTATTCTTCTCAAGGTCAACAGCGAACAGCGGCTTTGTGCCTTAAATTATCAGAGTTTGAAATTTTAAAAAAGGCGACTAATGAAAAACCAGTACTGCTTTTGGATGATGTAATGTCAGAATTAGATGAAAATAGAAAAAAGTATGTCTTAGAGAAATTAAAAGGTTTTCAGACTTTTATAACCCATACTACAAAAAGAGATTTAAAAGGAGATTGTTATTTTAAGATATCTAATGGAGTTGTTATTAAGGAGTAGGGGGTCAAAAAATGTATGTCCATTTAGGCGGCAATGTGGTAGTCTCTGACAAAGACATTATAGCTATTTTTGACATGGATGTTGTAACTACTTCGGAGGCAACTTTACAGTTTTTAAAAATAGCAGAGGAAGAAGGGTTTATTGTAAGAATTTCTAGTGAGAAGCCAAAGTCTTTTATAATCACAGAAAGGGATAAGAGAAGTGTTATTTATTTATCACCAATTTCTGCTTTTACCCTTATAAAAAGAACACAAAAAATAGATGCATAGGGAGGTATCAAATTGATAAAAACATCAGAAGGAATTATTGTAAGAAATGAAAAAAGAAAGCTGGAGCTTAGGGTATTAAGCGATAAAATTATTAACGTTTTTGTAAGTGATAAAGAAGAAAAAAGGAAAGATACAATTGCTATAGAAAGAAAAGAATACGATATTCCTAAGTTCACTTTAAAAGAAGAATTAGAAAGTATATTAATTGAAACTAATTCTTTAAAAGTAAAAATAGACAAAAATGACCTTTCTGTGAGTTTCTTAGATAAAAATGAAAGTATAATTAATGAGGATTACAAGGGAGGAGTAAAATTTAGTGAAACAGATGTTAGATGCTATAAAAAGTTAAGAGAAGACCATTTTTACGGTTTTGGAGAAAAAGCAGGATATCTCGACAAAAAAGGCGAAAGGTTAGAGATGTGGAATACAGATGAGTTTATGACTCATAACCAGACTACAAAACTTTTATATGAGTCTTACCCTTTTTTCATAGGAATGAACGATTATCACACTTATGGAATATTTTTAGACAATAGCTTTAGGTCTTTTTTTGATATGGGACAGGAAAGCCAAGAATATTACTTTTTTGGAGCATATGGCGGCCAGATGAACTACTACTTTATATATGGACAAGACATAAAAGAGGTTGTGGAAAATTATACATATCTTACAGGAAGAATAAGCCTGCCGCCATTATGGGTATTAGGTTATCAACAAAGCAGATATAGTTATACTCCGCAAGAGAGAGTACTTAAGATTGCAAAAACTTTTAGAGAAAAAGATATTCCTTGTGACGTGATATATCTAGATATAGATTACATGGAAGGATATAGAGTTTTCACATGGAATAAAGATACATTTAAAAATTATAAAGAAATGCTAAAGCAGCTTAAAGAAATGGGATTTAAAGTAGTGACGATTGTAGATCCAGGAGTTAAGAGGGATTACGACTACCATGTTTACAGAGAAGGAATTGAAAAGGGTTATTTTGTAAAGGATAAATACGGTATAACCTACGTTGGAAAAGTATGGCCAGGGGAAGCTTGTTTTCCTGACTTTTTACAAGAAGAAGTGAGATATTGGTGGGGTGAAAAGCACAGAGAATTTATAAAGGATGGAATTGATGGTATATGGAATGATATGAATGAGCCAGCCGTATTTGAAACTCCTACTAAAACTATGCCAGAGGATAATATTCATATTTTAGATGGAGAAAAGATACTTCACAAAGAAGCCCATAACGTTTATGCAAATTACATGGCAATGGCAACAAGAGATGGTTTACTAAGAATAAAACCTAATGAAAGGCCTTTTGTGTTGACAAGAGCTGGTTTTTCAGGCATACAAAGATATGCAGCAATGTGGACAGGTGATAACAAAAGTTTGTACGAACACCTTCTTATGATGATGCCAATGCTTATAAATATTGGGCTTTCTGGACAACCGTTTGCAGGAGCAGATGTGGGGGGATTTGAAGGAGATTGCAATGAAGAACTTTTTATAAGGTGGATAGAGGCGGCTATCTTTACTCCTTTTTTAAGAGTGCATTCTGCAATAGGTACTAAAGACCAAGAGCCATGGTCTTTCGGAAAAAGGTGTGAGGATATATCGCGAAAGTACATAAAAATGAGATATGAGTTTTTACCTTACTTATACGATTTGTTTTATACCGCCTCTCAAAAAGGTTATCCTATCATGAGACCATTAGTTTTTGAGTATCAGGATGATGAAAATACCCACAAAATATACGACCAATTTATGTTGGGAGATAATTTATTGATTGCGCCTGTATATTTGCCTTCTAAAGAAAAAAGAGAAGTATATTTGCCGAAGGGTATATGGTATGATTATTGGACAGGGAAAGAATTTAAAGGAGAAAGCTATTATCTTGTGGATGCTCCTATAGATATAGTACCTCTTTTTGTAAAAGAAGGAGGAATATTATTAAAGCAACAGCCTCAATCCTTTGTTGGAGAAAAAGAGATAAAAGAGATAAT
>Ga0247720_100273_pt1 | contig 22476 bp, 18 predicted proteins | sample MSEWel2015_12_15_FD_189078 | JGI IMG/M metagenome (GOLD analysis project Ga0247720, IMG submission 189078) | Subsurface sediment microbial communities from gas well in West Virginia, United States - MSEEL Well Study Marcellus 3H_2015_12_15 | ecosystem: Environmental > Terrestrial > Deep...
TGAAGTATTGGAAATTAACATATATTTACAGAGGGAGAACTTAAGGCGAACAAAATGGAAAAAAGCGGTACCAATGATAAATGCTCACATTTATGAAATACAACAAATTTTCCAGTTACGTTACTTTAATCACACAATTTTCAAAATTTCTGTTTTGATAAATTCATATTTGCATTATTTTAGTAATTATGGTATAATAATACTCACAAAATTAAAATGAAGCAAAAACAAAAGGTGTATTTATTCTTAGAGGGGCAAAATGTATTTACCACTTTATAACTCTGTACTTTTAGGGGAAATGAACTTACTATTGAATTCTGTTCTTACTGGTGCAAGAATCACCCCATTTGTTTTGTGAACAAGGATAAAGAAATTTCAATGAAGCGATTGAGATCTCGCGCAGGATTTTCTTCCTTTTGTGGCTTAAGTTTGTTATTTGGTATAGTATACCATTTAGCAAAAGTGAAGAGAATTCCTGCTTAATATGGAAATAATTAGATAGTGAACCCTGAAAATAAAAAATTTTTAGGGTTTTACAAAAATTTTATGGAGGAAAGTCCAATGAAAAAGAGTGTTAAAATTGTTTTGTTGTTTTTCATAATATCCTTCTTAACTGCATCTTTAAAAATTGATCCTGTATTGGCTACCTATGATAGTACAAGAAAGTCTCAAATACACAATTTTTATTGGATTAATGAACTGGGGGTTTGGGCTTATGCACAAGAACTGACAGTAGAAGTGGGTTGTGATATTAATTTTTCGACTAATAAGGTGAATTACACAGATTTATATTACTGTGCTGATATGGCAGCAAATTGGCCATTTCCTGTATTTGGATATTTAGACGGTGTCACATGGTATAGAAATGATGAGGTGAAATATAGGCTTGTAACTTTCCAAGAAGTTCCTCTTATATATGATCCTAATGATATAACTGATATGGGAAGGAATTATACAAGTTTTTATTTTGACTATGCTAATTGGTATCAAATAGGTTCAGCTCACCTTTATATGCCTGAATGCTTACCATCAAGTGTCACGACTAAAGTAAAACATGATATATATATGCTATTTTCTGTTCCATCAACAAATAATCCGACAATCAAGTAACTATATGACTCTCGTAACTTGATTAAAATCTAGTAAAATCATATTTTTAGTAAATCTCCTAAGTGTATCTGACACCGAAGAGTTGATGTAATCTTATATTTGTCCGAATATGGTTCAGCGATTATGTAAATATATAGATAGTAAATTAAATCATATTGTTCAGGAGGTATTGATATGTTGTTGAAGAAACTTTGTTCTAAAAAATGTTTGATTATAATATTGCCCATTATCCTTGCGGTAATTTTTACAATACAATCCACATCTGCCAATAATGAATTCTTTTCAGTAGGAAAGGACATTAAGAGCATACTTAATACACAAGAAAACAAAGTGCTTGCAAGTGTTAATGGCAGAAATATCACGCAACAAGATTTAGATCGTGCTTTTATTCTTCAAAACTTTTTATATGAATTACAAAAAGAGGAATTTGAGAAAATTAAACAAGAAGGGACCTTTACTCAAGAACAATTAACTTATATGAAGCCTAAACCTAAAACAAAAGATGAGGTATTACAAGAACTAATTGAAAAAGAGATGTTGTATCTCGAAAGTATTGAACAAGGATGTGCTGTTTATGATGAGGAAGTAGAACGCCATATTGAGGAGCAAAAAAAGTTATACCAAGATATTCTCGATGGTAAAGGAGAATTAGCAAATAATCAAGAAACTGTTACTATGGTTAAACAAATGATGCAGTTTGCAGAAGGAATGGGATTAACTTTAGAAGAATACTGTGAATATATGAAGCCTGTTATAAAGAAAGGGTTGTCAATAAATCGGTTAAAGAATAAGATACTCCAGCAACTTCCTCAAAGAGCGGCTAGATTATAATAAATCAACCCAAGCAATAAAAGAATATATTCAAACATTATATGGGAAATATAAAGTACAAATAAATAAGTAAAACCACGGCTACATTACCATTGATTAATGCTCAAAATACAATTAGTAGACATATCTCAATTTTGTTAAAAATAAACAATCTGGCGGCGACTACTAGTATATTTTGTTAAGAATAGGCATTCGATGGGAGTTGATATATGAAAAATAACAGAGTTTTGTTCATAGTCATCAGGGGGAAGAGTTTGCAGGCGAACATTCCCTCATGATGACTTTTTAGTCTATTAACTTGTTTTCAAAATGTAACGGGACATATTTACGTAGGTAGGGGAGATTTTGAAACCAGACATAAACGTACTCACAGCGGCTGTCTTTCTCCATAATGTAGGAAAGCTGACTCTGCGTGGTAATGTTCGGGAAATTTTCGAACAGTAACATATTTCTGAGACAGTGCTGCCCTTAATTTATGGAAGGGGGGTTGAAAATTGTTTTCTTGATTATTTCTTTTACCACTTCTTTTGGTAAAACACCCATAATAAAACGCTCCCTAATATTTCTTTATTTTTCTCTCGTTTTCTCACTCATTCGTAGATTTTCACCTATTTCAAGAAGAGCCAAATGGGCAGTATTTTCATTTATGTATAATTGTGGATGTTAGAGCTAACACCAACTTTCTTATAGCCATTTTATTTTTTATTGCGGCCTTTGGTATCCACATGCTCTCAGGCAACAAACCTCCCATATCTAACGGGGTCTTAGCCCTTAATTCCTTCGTACTGTCTGCCCATGAGGTGGATGTCAGTCAAGCTCCTATCACGGGGTCATAGCCCTTATGGATTTAATTCATCCTGACTATCCGGCTCTCCTTGCCAAGGTTCAAAATCTACAATAATGAATGAGAAAACATTTTGTTTTACTTGTATTCTTTGCACCGCTTAATTACCCCTTACATCGCTGGAGTAAGGCTGTCAAGGGTCGGCGTTAGCCGAACAAAGTCTTGCCCTTGACAGTCCTTACGGAAGCGATGTAAACTCCTAAAAGCGGTGCTTTAAGCTGCCATCTTCCCTTGCGGTCTTTTTATATCTCCAAGCATCTTTTGCGGGTCATATGCTACATCCTTCTTAAGCAACACAAAGAAAATCCTGATTAACTTGTTACTCAACGCCACCAACGATTGCATCTTCTTTAATGGACGTTCTGCTCTGGTTGTATAATACTGATGTAATAGCCTAAATTCTTCATTATTTGATAGCAGAGGCATAATACCGAAAGTCAAATAATATCGCAAGCGTTTCCGCCCCCTCTTGCATATCGTTGTCTTTCCCTTGTGTTTACCAGAGCTATTCTCCTTTAAACTCAGACCCGCCAACTTCTGTATTTGCTTTGGATGTCCAAACCTGGATATATCCCCAACCTCTGCTACAAATCCCGCTGCCGTTACAAGCCCTATACCCTTGATTTCAAGCAATCTATCAAATCCCGGTATTTGCATGGCCAATTCCTCTATTAGCACCATCACTCTCCCATATTGCTCCTTCTTTCTATCATAATCCTCAAGCAATATCTTTAATTCATTCTCTGCTGCTACTAGCCCTTCTTTACCCCCAATTGATACCTTTGCTGCTTCTATCAGCCTTACAGCTCGCTTCTTCCCAACTGTACGGATTCCCTTACTCTTCCAAATGGCAATAATACCGTCAATGCCCTTCTCGATTATCTTTACAGGAGTGGGACACTCATGCAGTATCTGCAAAGATGCTTTCCCCTCCCAGCCCGCAAATACCTCTTTATACTCCGGAAAATATATGCTTATCCACCTGTTAATCCGGTTCCTTATAGCTGTGAGCTCCTCCATAAGGCGCCAACGGATGTCCATGGCCGTCCGCAGCTCCTTATAGATGCCTTCTGGCATATATGGTTCCATGTATCTGCCGTCTTTAACCAGCATTGCTATAGTCTTTGGATCCTTTCTATCCGTCTTGCTAGGGTTATTGTCATCCAATTCCTTGGTCTTCTTTACATGATTCGGGTTTACCAAAACAACCCGCATCCCGTATCTCTTCATATTCTCAGCCAGGTTAAACCAATAGTGGCCTGTTGGTTCCATACCTAGCATAACATCTGAAAATCCATTTTCTTTGCACAGTTTATGAATCCACTCTACTAACTTTGTAAAACCCTCTGCATTATTATCAAAAATCAACAGCTTTCCATACTCTACGCCTCTGAAATTAAAAGCTCTGGCATAGTGTTTCTCACTTCCTACGTCAATTCCGACAATTAAAGTCTTTTCTGTAATTTGCAAAATTCTTTCATTTTGTGTATACTTCATATCGGGTACCTCCATTTTGTTAGTTTTTTATTAGGGGTAAGTCTCATGAAACTTACACCCCATATTTTAACAGGAGGTACCTCTTTTTTCAACCGAGTCTCCGCATGTAAAAAACAGGCAATTAAATTACATATATTACCAAAAGGATTTTTAAATTTTTTGTCGAATATATATCCCTGTAGAAAGATACAGGGGTGATTGTGAATGGATATAAATGACGTTAAGAATATTATGGCATATAATGCCTCCAGTATACCAGTATTGTTTGAGATGTGCCATATTGCAAAGATAGCAGAAACTGTCAACGATATGGTGGAGTGGAAGTCTGATAATTCTAAGATTTCACCGGGATTTCTAATAGAGGTATTGGTAGTAACTATAATGCATAGGAGACAACCTCTATGGAAGATTGAGGATTATTGGAGGAAACAAAAGCTTGAATTCATGTTAGAGGGTAGCGGTATTACAGTAGAACAATTAAACGATGATGCATTTGCTCGTGCTTTAGACAAACTGCACACAGTAAACATCAAAGAACTTGTCAGCCGTATATGTCTCAACATGTTAAAAGCCCATAATTTGACTATAGAGAGTCTGCATTTGGATACAACATCTGTTTCTGTAGAAGGGATGTATGAGGTAGACGAAGAAGATGATTTTATAATTTGTTATGGTTACAGCAAGGATAATAGGCCTGATCTTAAGCAATTCAAGATAGGTGCAGCAGTACAACAGAGTGGACTTCCTGTAATGGGTCAGCTTTTATCTGGCAACAAATCAGATCGCGAATGGAATCCAGAGGCGATAAAGGAGATGAAGGTGTTTTTTGAGGGGCAGCAATATAGAGATATTATATTTGTGGGGGATTCAGCGACTGTATCTTCATATAAATCGTTAAGGCAGTTAGAGGGGATAAAGTTTATATCACGTTTACCTGAGAACTTTTCATGTGTTTCAGAGTGGAAAGAGAAGGCATGGCAGGGGGTGAATTGGGAGGAAGTAGGGGTATTAAGTGAGTCTTCACGTAAGGGAGCAGCAGAATATAGGATTTATGAATTTGTAGATGTTATAGATGGGAAGCCGTATCGATTTGTATTAGTACATACAAATTCGTTAAGGGGGCAGAAGATAAGGACATTGCAGAAGAGGTGTGAGAAAGAGAAAAGGGAGCTTGAGAAGGAAGCAAGTCGTATAGGCAAGAGAGCATTTGCATGTGTTGAAGATGCAATGCGGGAGAGTGCAGCTTTTATGGAAAAAGTTAAGTCAATGCATTACAATGCAGAAGCTTACGTAGAAGAGAAGGTTAGCCGGAGGTACAATAGAAGAGGGAGGCCTGGTACGGAAGATAGGTATGAGGAGACGGTGAGTTTCTATGTAAAGCATACTATAGGTGAGAGGGACGATATGGCATGTGAGAAAGAACTTTTTAAGGAATCGACATTTGTTCTTATTACTTCAGTTATGGATAGGGAAAAATACCCTGGATGGTCGATACTGGCGGAATATAAAGGGCAAAGTTCAATAGAGCAGACATTTAAGGTTTTAAAAAGTCCAGTGTACTTAGGGCCAGTATATTTAAAGAAGCCTGAGCGAGTAGAAGCACTGGGATATGTATTTATACTTGTTTTGCTGATAGCGAGTTATTTAGAGTACAGAGTAAGGAAAACATTGAGGGACAAAGGAGAACATTATATTCAACCCAATGGACAAAAATCTACTCGTCCATCAGTTAGGACTATACTTGAGGTATTGGAGACAGTGTTGGTTATATATTTCAATGGTAATTTATATTTGCCGAATGATACTTCGCCAAAGATATTGAAGATGCTAGAATGGCTGGGGTTTAGTCCTGACATTTACACGAAAAAGATAAATCCCATTTTTTGACATGCGAATTGTGGGTTTCAAAGTTCATTTTAATTCATTACAGGAATGCTCCTTTCTGATTTTATGTTGTTAATTTTATCCAGAAAGGAGCTTCATTATTCATCCATACACAAAATTTTGGGCAGTCTCAGAATATCTGCTTTCAACCGTTATTTATCTAAACCTTGATACATCAAAGGACTACGCCCTATTTATTTTTTTAGATGCGAAACTTCTGAGCGTTTTTTAGCAAATTTTTTCCGGTTTTTCATATCGAGGTCTTTTATAACCGCACACGGCTTCACTCAGAACTCGGATACAAGTCTCCAGCAGATTTTGGAAATCAGATATAACCTCAATAACAGATCGGTTAGAAGTTTCATACATACCATTGACGTTGAGCATTGAAGAGTTTTGCATATTCACCATCCTTCTTTAACAAATCCTCATGAGTTCCGAATTCTACTATTTGTCCGTCCTTCATAACAGCAATCTTATCAACTAAGGTGCATATTCCAGTTCTGTGAGAAACAATAATAGCAGTTTTGTCCTCGGCAATTTTCAAAAAGCTTTTAAGTAGCTCTGTCTCTGAAATTGGATCAATTGCACTCGTAGGTTCATCCATAAATATCAACTCACAGTTTCTGAATATACCTCTAGCAATAGCTAACTTTTGCCATTGACCACCAGAGAGCTCAACTCCTCCAAATTCTTTTCCCAGTTGCATGTCAAGATTTATACTTGTACCATCAATAAAAAAACCAGCATTTTGCAATGATTGACGGATTAAGTCGTCATTGTACATTTCAGTTATATTAGATATTGCTACATTTTCTCTTAGAGTCATATGGTATTGGACGAATTGCTGAGATATTAAAGAGATGTTTTTTAAGAAATCTTCTCTATTGCATTGTGATAAAGCATTGTCATTTATTTGAATTTCCCCAGATTCAGGTTGATAAACACCTAACATCAGTTTTATAAGCGTTGATTTACCACTACCATTTTCTCCAACAAGAGCAATCTTTTCGCCTGCATTTATCGCTAAATTCAAATTATTTATAGCATATTTTTTTGTATTAGGATACTTAAAACTAATATCACGTAAAATAATTCTTTTTATACCATCAGTTCTCTTACCATAGGAACAATGGTCTTCTGTTCTATCTATAAATTGAAAATAATCACGAGCATAGCTTATCTTTTCTGGGATATTTCCTAATTCTATTAAAAATGATTTTGTTTGTTCTTGAACGGATGCAAACACCGCAATACAAGAACTAAAAATACCAACGGTAATTTCTTTTCTAATTACAAGAATAAGTGATATCCAGATGCAAAGACCATATCCAAATATACGAATAATGTCGCATACAAGTAGAGAAAAACTATCCTTTTTAACGAGCTTCCATATTTCTTCATTAACATCATTTCGAACTGTAGACCATTGTTGTAAAATATAATCTCCAAACCCCATAACTCGCATTTCCTTTATTGATTGTTTACTGATAAATAAGCTCCATAAATACTCCTTCTTTCGTTCCTTTTTTACCTGTTGCTTTTTTAGTTCATAAAATTCCTTTCCCCGAATTATTCGAGCAATAAAATAAGGTATTACACTTAATATACTAATTGGAATAAATAATAGACTGTATGACGAAAGAACTACAATAGTTGAAATTACACCTATAGCACTCATGATCATACTAACACTCGACATGTAAAGCTGGCTAATAATTTCACGACTGACACATTCCGAGGCTCTGCTTTTGCAATCCATTGTGTATGCATTTTCATACTCAATAAGGGGCAACTCGGCACACTTTTTATAAAGGTAACCGCTCGAAATACTAGTAACCTTTTCATATACACCAGCATTAATAGTGATACTTGATACAAATTGAAAAAACTGCTTAACTCCATATCCAATAAGTAATAGCAATCCTAACCACTTTACTCTTGAAATCTCAACATAACCATCTATGTATTTCGCTACATTATCGAATAACATTACAGATATTTTTGTAATGAAGGCTGGAAACATTCCTTCAATAATTTTGTATATCAAAGAGAGGGTACCTGTCAGCGGTGATATTTTTATAACTTGTATAAACACCCGAAATAGAATTACTAATGAATTTTTATTTTTTTCCATTGTTAAGTCACCCCATATACCAACTACTTTGTGCTTTCCACATTTTTGCATATAATCCATTAGCTTCGATCAGTGTATCATGTTTCCCACTTTCGACAACAACACCATCGTCAATAACAATAATCTTATCTGCCATTTTTGCGCTTGCCAAGCGATGTGAAATCATAATACACCCTCTGTCTTGTAGAATATTTGCGAATGATTGATACATCTCACTTTCCGCAAGTGGGTCAAGAGAAGCCGTTGGTTCATCCAGAATGACGAATGCACTATCTGAAAATAATGCTCTCGCGATTGCTATACGTTGCCATTGCCCACCCGATAAATCAATACCATTATTCTCAATTTTCCCCAATGGTACATCGAGGTTTTCTGAAATCGTATCAACTTTGCATCTTTTTAAGGTTTCCCAAATCTCAGAATCATTGTTAATTTTTTCAATTTGCGAAAGCGCAATATTTTCTCTAAGTGAAAGATTATAGCAGCAATAGTCTTGAAAAACTACGGTTAAAATTTCGTGCAATTGACGATCGGATATATCATAAAGATTGATTCCATTAATTTTAATTGTACCTGAGTCAGGTTTATAAAGCCTACATAAAAGCTTAATAATAGTTGATTTCCCAGCTCCATTTTCACCCACAATAGATAATCTTTCATTACTCTTTACTTTAAAAGTGATGCCTTTTAAAACCTCTTTATCTGTGTTTGGATAATGAAAATGTACATTATCAAATTCTATTTCGTAAATTCCTTTTGGAATAATCGGTTCAGTATCATACTTTAGAATCTCAGGAAGTTTTATGAAAGTATCATAATGCTGCACTTGTAGATAGTGTCTTGTAATATTTGAAAATGTGTATGATAGTTGCTCGGTAATTCCAAGAAGACTCCCAGCCGAACCAACAAGCGAAACGAATTGTCCCAATGAAATAACCGAATGACTTATACCTTGTATTAATGAAAATAATAATATACCTATCCAAAGAAGAATAACTACGCTACTAACTGCAAAATACTTTTGAGCGCAAATTGTTGTTTTAAGTCTTTCATCCAAAACTTTTTTGTTACTTTTGTCCCATAATTTTGCAATATAGTTCGTAGCTGAAAATACTTTTAATTCCAATAATGAATTTTTTTCTGACATGAGTCCTGCATAATATGACATTAATCTTTCATCTTTAGTTTGATTAACAAACATGTCATTCATGATTTTCATTGCTTTATAATCCAGCCATATCATAAGAGGTATTATGATAATGAATAATATCGGAAGCAACCATGATACCTGAGCAAAAATAAGTATTATTCCAACTATGCTTATTATAGTTGAGATAGCAGACATAAAATCTTGAAAAGTGTTCAATATTAAGTCTTGTGGAGAACTTCCGATTTTTGACAGTGTATCCTGTACTTTTGGGTCTTCAAAACATGAAAATTCTATTTTTCTATATTTATCAATAATAAACGGTGTAAACTGTTCATCCAATTTTCGCTTCATATTAATGTTTTGAATCTCATTGATAAATCCAGTACTGGAAGTAATAAACATACTTAATATTAATAAAGCAGACCACAAAACTACGTAAGAAATGCCCACCCCTGAATTATAATATGACACAAAACTATTTATTAATTTTTGGGTAAACAATAGTGAAAGAGGAGTCATTGCTGAAACAAAAAATACTTCGAGAAATTTAAAAAATGTTGCAAATGGAGCATATTTCCACATGGTCTTTATTGCTTTTAATATATATTTACTCATTTTTTCGTGTCTCTCCTTTTATGCCAGCAGATTAATTTTGCCTTGACTTAAAATATATTTTGTCCCCGAGAAATTCTCACATATATATGGATCATGTGTAACAATTATGATACACTTATTACATGATTCCAACATTTTAACAATGCTACTTTTTGCATAAGTATCTACAAAAGCAGTTGGTTCGTCTAATAAAAGTATATCAAAATCTTTTAATAAACACATAAAGATGAATAATTTTTTTAGCTCACCTCCCGATAAAATGGAAAGCCTCTTATCCCAAAAATCAGTTTCAAAGTAAGCGGAGTAATTATTTATCCATTCTGTTCTTGTATTACTTGAAATAGTGCTTAGTATATCCAAACACGTTTGGTTGGTATCAATATCAAAATTAAACTGGTCCAAAGACGATATTTTTATTTTTTTTGTATATATTACATTTCCTTCTGAGGGAATGATATTTTTCATAATAATATTTAGCAAAGTTGTTTTCCCTACCCCATTATCTCCCAAAAACAGATAATGCTCATTTTCTTTTATATCTAATGAAATATCATCAAGTATGCAGTAGTCATCAAACTTCATTGTAACATTTTTCAAGCTAATTAGAAGTTCATGGGATTTATCAACATCATGGTTTACCATATTAGAAATATCAAATTCCTTAACCTTTTTTTGTGCATATTTGCTTTTTTCTGCTCGTTCTATATCTCGTTCAAGGCGACGAATTATAACTGCATGTTGATGCTTGTTATCTGCTTTTTTCATCCATTGTTTGTGTTTTGCAATTGACGCTTCTCGCTTGGTAATATAATTATCAATTGTAGTATTAATTCGGGTATGATGCGAATCCTCTAAGTAACTCTCTTTAAGGAAAGAATCATAACTTCTATATTTTTTTATCTTCCAATTTCTTATACTGATAAAAGCCGTTGCAAATTCTCTTGCTAAATATAAATCATGAGATGTAAGAATTACTGTTTTATTAACTACTTTTAGGTATTTTAAAAGCCATTTTACTTTACTTTTGTCTAAAAATGTAAACGGCTCATCTAATATCAGCAATGAGGCATCACTAAATATCACCGAAGCTAATCGCAAGTATTGTTGCTCCCCTCCGCTCAGAGTGGCGATATTCCTATCTAATATTTTCTCTAACCCGAAAGTATGTATAAACTCGTCCTTTTTCTTTAAATAGCTATAGCCGCCAATAGCCTCAAAATGTTCCACAAGTTGTGTATATTCATTTATTACTTTGTCTGAATACTCAATGGTAAATGCTTTTTCTAATCGTCTAATACTATTTTCAATTGAAGATATATAATCAAAAATATTATTAATATATCCACCAACAGTGTTATTTACTGCTAAGTTCTCAAATTGTTCAAGCTTAGCTATCTTCACTCCTTGTGCAATATAGATGGTTCCAGTATCCGGTTTTATTTCACCTGTTATCATTCGGATAAATGTCGTTTTACCGCATCCATTTTCTCCGTGCAGAAGAATTTTTTCGCCAGTCAAAATTTTAAGGTTCACATCCGTATATAATACTTTAGAGTCAAAACATTTGGATACATCATTAAATTTAATAATAGTGGACATGTTGTCAACTCCTCGAGCAAAGAAAGATAGAATTACTATACCATTACACCAATTACTTCATTCGCAGGTACAAGATAATAATCTTTCTTTGAGTTTGCATCACCCTTTGTTCTATAAAAAATATTGTTCCCTTTTTCAACAATTGATACAATTCTATGTATTGTCGTATGATCATGATTAGGATGTAAAAATACAATTATGCTACCAACCTTGGGTTTGTAAAACACCGCACTTTTAATCTGAATCACATCTCCCTTTACTAGCGTTGGAGCCATGCTATCACTTAACACCTTTACTTTAATATACTTGTCAGGTGCAGAATCCAAATATTTTTTCTTAATAAAATACCATGATGCAACATCAATCGGATTACTTAATGAAATGTTAGAGTCTTCTCTTTTCATGATATAAGTCCTTCCTTTTTCATAATGAATGACACAACAGATTCGTCTGGCAAGAAATATAGATTGCTACAAGATACCATATTAGCGATCTCCGTCATTAGAGAGAAACTTCTTAACATGAGTTTTTTATCCCAAAAATATGGGAAAGCCTGCTTTACTAAAATCGAAACTGCTTCGCCTTTATCAATATTAGAAATCTTATTTTCTTTTCCATGGTAGATAAAATATATATGATTCAACTGGCAATTTTTATTACAATAAATATTATCTCCACTGCCTTTCCAAGGTGAGCCATAAATCCTTATTGAGTCTTCATATTTTCGCAATATAAGAGTTTCGTCAGTCAACACTGTAGCTAAATTACTCCTTATAAAAAGATTTGAAATTGTAGTCTTTCCAGAGCCGGATTTTCCGCAAAAAATAAAACCTTTATCATCAATGACAACCCCAGATGAATGTAAAATAATACCGCTTTTTTTAATCAGTAAAATCATAAAGCATATTAAGAATGGAGTTGTCTCAATTATTGATATGCTTTTATCAGTTAATAAATTTTCATCAATGTATATCTCAACTTCATTACCAAAACGAGGGATAAATAAATGGGTAATACTACAAACTTCATCGGCAATAAAAGAAAAAATACTATCGCCATTATCGTTTTCGTATACAGAAAACCAATTAGCATCTATATATTTTTTATTGACAACTTGATATTTTTTATTGCCGACTTGGTTAAAATACTTATCAGGTAAAATTTTTATTCTGAAATCTACTTCATTCTCTTCGCTCAAAAATGCAGCTACATGTTGTGGACAAGGAAATAAATAATCACTTTGAATGCCGATTTTTAAACCGCCAATAGAATAAAAAACCTCATTCATGGTAACACAACTCCCATTCTTCCGCACTTGGGTTTAAGATAAATTTATCTTTGTGATTTGACATTAAATACATGGGAAAGTAAATTTTCATAAACTCATCCCAATAAGCCTTCCTACATATTTTACTGCAATTCATAACGAAACTCTCATATAGGCAATAGCGATTGCAGATAGGCATATACTGACATTGTTTACAGTCATTATTTTCGCCACTCTCTATTATATGCGCCTGCATTTTGTATGGATCTTCACCAATTTTAAGTGTGCAAAGTTTAAAAGCATCATTGCCAACACCACTTATGCACTTATAAATGGATTTATCTGGGGTTATCACGAAACTGCTTTTCTGTTTCATCGTACAAAGTTGGTAATCCACATCAAATGGCACACGAAATCCGCTATCTGTTATATATTTCAATAAATCAACGCGTAATCTAGCAGCTTCTCGTTGTGAAAGCTGAAAGTCAGATACATTGTTCAACTCAATTGTGGGTTTTGTTTCACTTAATACGATGAGATGTATTTTATTTTGAAGATTGCGTTCATTTAAAAAGTCTATTAACTGACGCACATTATTTGCGTTCCTGTTATCATAAATTATGCTAATGTATATCTTCATATATAGGTTGTTTTCAATATTATTTAGAATCGTTTTAAATGTACCTTTACCATTCGCCAATGGCCGTCGTTGATCATGTATCTCCTCAACACCATCAATTGTAATTTGAGCAATCTTAATACCAGCATCAGCCAAAACTTTTGCGTTTTTCTCATTTAATAGATACCCATTTGTCACAATAGTAAAGAGATAGAATACTCCATTTGACAAAAAGAATGCCTTTAATTTTTCTGCGATTTTTTTGATCTTATCTATCTCGAGCAAAGGTTCTCCACCATGAAAGCACAAATCAACTTGTCTTATGTGATACTTTTTAACCAGCCAGATAATCCAATCAATCACTTCGTCTTCATCTAACTCCCTTTGTTTTTCTTCACGCGGGATCCAACTCTCAAAACAATAAATGCATTTGAAATTGCACTTCATTGTCATCATCAGTGTAATATTTAATCTGGTACTTTGATACACCATGGAATTTATTAGATACTGCACATTTTGATCGTCCTCTACATCGTCTTTGACAAGAAAATCAGAAAGTTGGCTTTTTAAAATTTTTGAAGTGTTTATATCTAGATATCTCAGTTGATTCGGAATCACCTTCAGGCGCTTATTCAGAGTATTAAACAAGATTGTTTTATCACCTTCTTCACAAAAGACCGTAAATCTTGAATATTTCATATTTTGATAACAACCTCCATATGGAAATGTTTGTCATTTATCATATATAAATCCATTTGAGATAAAATTGTGTTGACCTACGCGGCAAATATAAATTGCCGCGTAGGTTAACTGTTAAAGAGCTCCATAGTAATGTTTTAATTAACCGCAACGTTGACTACGGGAGCAGCAAGATGATGCCATTGCGCCGTAATAAGCCTCACCCAATTCCTCATCGGTCAAAACAATAACAACAGGAGCTAAGTATACTTTCTTCATAGAAACACCTCCTTTCTATGTTAGTACGCTCTCGAAAAGTCCGAGAGCTTTATTTTTATATGTTTCAGGGTTCTGCTTTTAAGCTTCACCCCTACTTTGTAAACAACTTTCATATCTGAATTTCCATTTATTACAGCTTCACTTTTTATACTTTTTCCCCCAAAATAGTTTTATGTTTACTAATTCTATTTCGTTTGGGGGTTTTTATATGTTACGTAATTGGCAATCTCATTCTGATTATCAAAAACATCTTTTACAACGATTATCTGTCCATGCTCAAAAAGAAAAAAGCAGGCTTATCCTCTTAGATAAAGCTATCTCCAAGCTCTATCTCCTCAACCTGGATAACCTGCTTACCATAATAAAACCACTTTACCCTAACTTCGGCCGCCCCGCTAAAAATCAGCAGGGCATTATTCGCTCTTTGGTATTAATGCTTGAACTACAGGTATATTCTATCACAAATTGGGCCAAAACGGTACAACAAGATGACCTCTTCTTCGATATTTGTGGCTTCGATTCCGATAAAGCCCCTGGCGTCGGCTCCTACTATGACCTGCTTTGGCGCCTCTGGCTTGCTTCCCACAAAAAACTCCTAAAAAGAATACGCTCTCTCCGCCCCTTCACACCTAAACCAAATAAAAGGTTTAAACCTAACCAAAAACTACCCAACAAACACCCAGGTATCGTAAAAAAACTTGTCAATCGCACTATTAAATGCAAGCTCCCTGACTTTAGACCTGAAAAAATCCTTCAAGAATTCCTCGCACGCTGCTTAGTCGATACCTCCGCTAAAATGGGCCTTTTAGGCGATACGTCCCAATTATCCGTCGCATTCGACGGCTCGCCTTACAAATCTGGTGCAAGCCATTATGGCACCAAAGTCTGTGACTGCCACTCTAAAGGTATCTACAATTGTACCTGTCCAAGACGCTTCTCTGACCCTGATGCAACCTGGGGCTGGGATAGCTACCGCAACCAGTGGTTCTACGGAAGCACTCTCTTTACCGTCACCGCTTCTGATAGCCCTTATGACCTACCTGTATATATGAGAATAGCACAGGCTAATCGTCACGATAGCGTTACCACCATCTTCACCTTGAGGGATATTCATTCCCTCTATCATGACCTAAACTTTAAATATTTTATCGCCAACGGTGCTATGGACAATTACCCAACTTATGATCTACTCAAACACTATGACATGGTACCTTTCATAGCACTGGATTCTCGTACTAAGCTTAAATTTAACTACCCTCATCCTGACATCCTTTGCTTCGATGACAAGGGAAGGCCTGTATGTCCTGGTGGTATCCCTTATCAAAACTGGGGCTACAGTAAGCCTAAAGGAATTAAATACCGCTGCTGGTTCGCCTGCCATGGCCAAAAACCCCCTCAGGATTGTTTGTGTTCCAATAGCCCTTACGGCAAAGTCATTTATATAAAACCCGACTATGACCCTCGAATGTTTCCACCTGTTCCACGCCATACCAAAGCTTTTAAGGATAAATTCAAAACTAGAACATCGGTGGAACGTACTAATAAGAGACTGTTTGTGGACTATGCTATTGAAAGAGCTCGCTCAAGAAGCAACATGATGAGATTTGCCATGGCTACATTTGCTGCAGTAAATATCCATCTTGATGCTTGGATTAAACATACAAACTTTAGTTTTGTAGATACCTTTATCGGAGCAGCATAGATAGCTTGGTTTACAACTTTATATAGTTTTAACATAGTTTTAACTAAAAGCTTTAAAAAATCCTATTTTTTAAAGCTTAGGTCGTTATACCCTTTTTTAGATTATCCAGGTATTACCATATCAATTTTTCAAGGTTCATTTCTAATATTTGCTGATGATATCTACAATTTTGTCAAAATAACCCTTTTTTAACTTTCCTGTAATTATTCCCATCTACTTTTCGAGAGTGTTCTGTTACAAATACTACAATTAGGCAAACCTAATTGATAGATTCATCAATTTCATAATATATATCACCAATTCTTATCAAAAACAGCCAACAACAAATAGTTACATATTTACCATCACGATAGCCTAGTAATGATACCCTCTGAAGCAAGTACTTCTAAACAATTCTCAACATCCCTCAAGCATGTGTCGTAATCCACTTGATATTCATTCATGATCGCTTTTACTATGTCATTTAGTGTGTTCTTTCCATCACATAGATTGAAAATATCAACAGCGGTGTTTGAAATATATACGCCTTTTCCAGCATCATCAGACTCATTCATAAGTAGGTAAGCACCGTCTATTTCCTCTAAAATAAGACCAGTATTTTTCTTGAAAATCGTTGTTAACTCCATAGTAATTCTCCTCTCTGAATATATTATTTTTCATCTGTTCATTTTACAGAATGAAATAATTAAAAATGCGAAATAAACTGATACGATTTATCTAATATGTATGAATATCTTTTATAAAATCTAGAACTTTTTCTTAGGGAAATACTTGAAAATTGAAATCTTTAAAGTACCAGATTAATACTATCAGTATTAATTTTAGGATAACACAAAGCATCATCAGCAAGATACCTTTTTTCGCCTATTATCAGATTAAAGAAAAAATCAATATTCATGTTAAGTTCAGGTTCTATACCTAGCTCGCTCCAAGGTATCATTGAAATAATTTCATATTTCCTATCTGCAAATTCTGCATGAACCTTATAATTATTTAATTCTGTAATTTCCCAAAGCCGATCAAGATTTTTAAAAATCTTATGATTTCCATTTTTCTTAAGTTGAATGCTATAACGTGAGTCCCAGTTTTTATTGAATACTAGTAATACTTGATTTTGGTTGGGGTTATATCCTTCATCATCTCCAATTATCGGACAATCATCTCTAATAATAAACCTTAAATAAAAGTAATTATTATCCCATGCTAGTGAAAAAGTTGCACTCTTACCTGTTTTATTTATTGATGTACCCCCATATAAAGGTGACCATATAGAATCACGCCTTATATAATGCTTAGGTATAGGCTTCCATATCGATTTATCAAAATATTGAAGTGAAGAGGTATCTATTTTTCTACAATCAATTCCTTTTTTCTTAAAATTTTTCTTTTGTAACTTTTTGTCTTCTTTTTCTTTATATTCATTTAGCTTTCTTTTCTCTTCTATTGGCCTTAGAAGGCGATGCTCGAAAAAACTACTAAAATTTTTCAGTACTACGTCATGTCTAGTAGTGCTCTGTAAATTAATAGTATCATCATAAACACAGAACTTGCCATATAACCTTTCACATATAAAGAGCATATCATTTATTACATATTTAAGATAAGATCCCTTTACACGTTGTGATAATTCATTTAATAGATTGTTTTTCACTATTAATAAATAGCATTCTCTAATGTCCATAAAATGCTTTAACTTCGATAATGATATACTTTCTATAGCGTATGGGAAAGGATAATGATGCCATGCATGATAACATGAATATATAAACAAATCGATTAGATGAGGAAAATATATGCCTTCTGCAGATTCTAATGCATTATTATAAAGGTCATATGAATCAGCATAATTATATTCATCTGTCTTATGCATATCAATACTAAATCGAAAATCATTGTGAATTTTCTGATAATCTGCAACATTATGTTGCGTATGCTCTACTAATTTTTTGAAAATATCGGTAGGTACCCCGTCGTCACAATTAATAAAGGCTTCACATTGATTTTTATAGCCATCTTTTGTCAAAATATAATCAGCTAAAAATATATCTTTGCGGCTAAATAATAAATCTATATCATTAAAAGATCTTTTATTGTTTGTATATACATTATTTGCTAAGGCAGCGCCTTTTAAAACAACGCACTTTATGTTATGCTGATGAAATATTTTTCCTAATCTTTTTATCTCATCAAAATATAGAAGGTTATTCCTCTTTGTGAGCATTTTAACAACCTTAAATTTTATCATTGAATCTCTAGGGATAGTGATACTTTCATCATTTTGTGACAATACTTCCAAATTAGATGCAATTATTGGAGCAACACCTTGATTTAAACTCAACTGATGCAGCGTATCCCAGTTAACATCATAATTGTTCACAATATTATGTACGTCATCTGATATTTTCTCTGTAATATCCTGACGAGCTAATAATATTAGCAACTGTTCTTCTGGAGTTAAACCTAAATTGTATTGGAAGTTATACATATATACGATTCCTTCCTTGTTATAATTGAAACTACAAATGAGCAAAAACACTAAAAAAATATTTGATAACACTCTTTACTAATTTATAGCACTTTTAATGTGCAACTCCAACCTGATTTTAGCTGCCCCACTCAATTTACAATTTTATTTTATATTTTACATTATTTGCTGTAAATAGTTAATTTGCCTAAAAATCTTTTATAAAATCTAGAGAAGTTAAACATATGTGACACGGACCTCTGAAAAATTTCTCTGAACAATGCTGCAAGTTCCTTTAAATTACTAATAATTATTTTGTCAAGGAGAAAAGCGAAGCGATCCTTGATTAAATAATTATTAGTAATATCATATTAAGCAGCATTTTTAGAGAAATATTCCTCTACTACCTCATTTGGAGTCTTAAAATTAAGAACTTTTCTCGCTATGTTGTTATACCTCTTGCAATATCTTTTAAATGCTTTTTGCATTTTTTCGTAACTACTGAACCTTTTCCTACTATAAAATAATTCATTATCTATTCTATGAGTACGCTCTACTATCCCATTTTGCCATGGTGAGTATGGTCTAATTCGTTGATGCTTTATATTCATTTTTTCTAAATATTCTTCAAACCTCGATTTCTTACTTGTTTTATCAGGGTCATTCACAAATTCTAATCCATTATCTGTTTATACTGTTTCTATTTTAAATCCTAGTTCCTCTTCGATCAAGTCCAATTTTTTGTGTAAAATTCCCTCTGGCTAGAATCAGATTAAATTATCACCACTAATCTTTAAATTTTACTGCTTCCGGCTTCTTTTAGGTCAAGGATTCGCTATTGCCGCGCTACGCCCGTCCTTGACCTAAAAGAGCCTACGGCAGTTTTATAACACTTAGCAGTGGTGATTATCCCTACCCTATTAATATTACCTTTTCCTTCAGCTTCTGTGCTTTGCTCCTACACCACTCAAAATACTCAGCAGGAAGTTCCAATACCGCTGTCGCGTCTTCAAACTCTTCTTCTAATACCTCCATAGCCTTGGGTGCCTCCTCTTTGTACTCCTCTAATACTTCCTTCAACAACATCCTCGCCGTTTTTGAATCGGGTGCCTCTAATATAGCTCTCACCTTACCATGAAGCTCTTTTTGTAACTGTTTCGGTGTCTTATCAAGAATATTTCGCATAAAATGCGTCTGACATCTCTGCCATGTCGCACCCTGAAAATATTGACTGATAGCTCCTACGAGCCCCTTGTGTTGGTCCGATACTATAAGGTCAACTCCATGTAATCCCCTTTGTTTAAGCCATGAGAAAAATTCTCCCCAGCTCTCCTCAGATTCGCTATCCCCTACCATAAATCCTAATACCTCTCGATAACCCTCTTCATTTATCCCACAATGGTAATCAATAACCCACGCTGACGAACTCGTCCCTCTTCTCTCACTTTTATTACCATAGCATCTACTATAACAAATGGAAATCTCTTTTCATTCAGCGGTCTCGAAATCCATGATTGAACAATTGGGTCAAGGTTTTTACATAACTCAGCTATAGTAGATTTAGAAAATTCAGTACCACAAAGTCCATACCTTATTTCTTCAACCTTTCGTGTAGATACTCCATTAACTACCATTTCCATTAAAGCCAACAGTAAAGCCTGTTCACTTCGTTGGTAACGTTGAAATAAATCAGTAGTAAATTTGCCATGCCGAAACCGGGGAACTCTTAGCATAATATTTCCAACTCTTGTGTCTAACTCTCTTTTACAATAACCGTTACGATAATCTTCTCTTTCTTCAGTCTTTTCATATGGTTCAGCTTTAATTTGCTCGGTAGCTTGTGCCTTCAATACTTGATTTAATATGGATTCTAAAAATTTAGCCATGCCTTCATCCTTAGCTTTTTTTAAAAAAAGGTGGTGCAAAATTTCGGAATCAATGGTAATATTATATTGAGCCATTTCTCATCCCTCCAGTTAGTTTTGATTTTCCAATTTAATTCTAACCAGAGGGGTGGGGGTGGCTCAACCCCTTTTTACACAATTATATGGACTTAACTTGTGAACCTGATCTTCAAATTCTTTTATACATTATTCAACACCTTTTCTATAAAAACATCAACTATATGGGGGTCAAATTGAGTTCCTTTATTCTGGATAAGCTCTTTAATAGCAGCGTCCTTATCCAAAGCCTTTTTATATGTCCTTGCGTTTGTCATTGCATCATAAGCATCCGCAACAGCTATTATTCTTGATAAAAGAGGAATTTCCTCTCGCTTTAGCCCTCTCGGATAGCCTGTCCCATCAAACCTTTCATGATGGAATAAAATATATTGGACTATCTCCATCATCTCTAACGATGAACTTAATATTCGATACCCGATATCTGGATGCCTCTTTATTTCATTCCATTCTTGATCTGTAAGCCGTCCTGGTTTATTGAGAACCTGCTCTTCTATGGCAATTTTACCAATATCGTGAAGCAATCCACTGACTTTAAGTTTATTTATTTCTGTTTCAGATAGCCCCATCGCTACCCCTATCCTCTGGCATAATTCACTTACTCTTTTTGAATGTCTCTCTTCCCTTGGGTTCTTTTCATAGAGAGTATTTAGAATCACATTTATTATATTCCCCCTCATGCTGTTGCTTTCAATAACTTTATGTCTATACATATAATCTTCTGCACTTTTTAACACTTTAAATATGTCTTCGTCTACACTTTCCTTTGTATCATATCCAAAAGAAATTGAAACATTAATAGAATCAATCTTTATATTATATTAGAACATATGTTTTTAATTCTCTCTACTATTGTTTTTGCTTCTTCTTTTTTAGTTTTGGGAAGTAAGATAATAAATTCATCCCCACCCCACCGTGCTACAATATCATCTGCTCTGCAGGCACTTTTAATTGCCTCTGCCACTTTTTTTAAGAGTCTATCACCCACACTATGACCGAAAGCATCGTTGGTAAGTTTTAGCCCGTTACAATCTCCCATAATGATAGAGATCGGAAGGTTCCTTTCAGTATCTAGCCTTTTAATTTCCTCCTCGAAAACCCTTCTATTATACAGTCCTGTCAAAGGGTCATGGTAGCTCATATAATAAATTTCATCCTGCCTGCGTTTTTCTTCTGTAATATCCCTAAACACAATTATTACACCTTGAATATTGCCGTCACTATCCTTAATTGGTGCTGCACTGTCGGCTATGGACCTTTCTGTTCCATCTTTTGATATTAATGCCGTATGATTTGCAAGACCTAAAACCAACCCGCTTTCAATAACTTTCTGTATCGGATTTTCGCATTTAACCCTCGTTTTTTCATTTATTATACTAAACACCTCTTCTATAGGTTTACCCACGGCCTCCTCTTGTTTCCAGCCTGTTAATTCCTCCGCTACCTTATTGAGTATCGTTACTCTACCATTTATATCTGTGGCAATTACACCATCACCTATCGATGTTATTGTTATCCTTAACTTTTCCTTTTCTACCTCCAGGGATTTCTCCAACAACTTTCTCTCCGTTATATCGAGCAAAGAACCTATGAACTTTTCAGCTTCACCATGCTCATTCAATTCCACATAACCCGTCGATAATATCCAAAAAAGCGGAGGGTGTTAAAATAAAATTGTGTCTGGTGTATAATAAAACCACAAAGGAGGCTGGTAATTATGGATAAAAATACCTATTATGAAACAGTCAAAAATATGGCGGTTGAAAAAGTATTAAATCAGTATTGCTCTGATTCGGATCCATTACGCCCTGCCCTGAAAAAACTGCTGGAAGATTTGCT
>Ga0247720_100274_pt1 | contig 22416 bp, 22 predicted proteins | sample MSEWel2015_12_15_FD_189078 | JGI IMG/M metagenome (GOLD analysis project Ga0247720, IMG submission 189078) | Subsurface sediment microbial communities from gas well in West Virginia, United States - MSEEL Well Study Marcellus 3H_2015_12_15 | ecosystem: Environmental > Terrestrial > Deep...
TCAACACATTTACCACATTTAATACATGGTAGTACTTGCTGTGGTCTTGCCTCCTCTTTTGTCAATATCAATATTCCACCAGTCCCCTTTATAATCGGTACATCTAGAGAATGTTGAGCTATTCCCATCATAGGTCCGCCACTGATAATCTTGCCTGGAGATCCTTCAGTAAACCCTCCACATTGTTCTATCAAATCTTTAAGAGGCGTTCCTATTTTAACAAGAAGATTTTTTGGTTCTTTAATTCCACGGCCTGTAATCGTAGTCACTCTTTCATATAAAGGTTTCCCTTCTAATATCGCATCAGCTACTGCTTTAGTAGTAGCGGCATTGACTACTATAACTCCTACGTCCATTGGCAATCCGCCAGACGGGACAATTCGCCTTAATATAGCATTAATTAATCTTTTCTCATCCCCTTGAGGATATTTCACCTTTAAAGTTGCTATTCGAATGTTTTTCTCATTTTTACTTGCCTCTCTTAAAGCCAATATGGCATCGGGTTTATTTTTCTCTACTCCAATGATTCCTCTTTCTACTCCTACTGCTTTCATAATTGCTTTTAAACCAAATACTATTTTTTCAGGATATTCAACCATTAATCTATGGTCAGTTGTTAAATAAGGTTCACACTCTGCCCCATTTACAAGAATAGTATCGATTTTTTTGTCAGAAGGAGGTGATAATTTGACATGAGTTGGGAATCCAGCTCCTCCCATTCCTGTAATACCAGCCTCTCTAATTATCTCAATAATTTCTTTAGGAGATAAATCTTCCAGGCTTCCTTTTGGTTTTACAGACTCGTCTAGCTCATTCTTTCCATCTGATTCTATAATTACACATTTAACCCTTTGACCAGTAGGTATAAACATAGTCGTAATGTCTTTAACTATGCCCGAGACAGATGAATGTACCGGAGCAGATACAAATGCATCAGATTGCCCAATCTTTTGACCTACTTTTACAGTATCTCCTACTTTCACTAAAGGTTCACAAGGTGCTCCCGCATGTTGATGCAATGGAATATAAACTACTTCGGGTTCCCTTGCTCTTTCTATAGGAAGGCCTTCAGTTAAATCCTTATGATGTGGTACGGTTACCCCACCCTTAAATGTGAGATTTTCTAACTTCATTCTTTTCTTCACCTCTTTTTATTATTCTCTTGTAAAGTCCTTCCCAGCTTATTTATCTTTCTTCTAACACCTCCATCAATCCCTTATCCATTTAAGCCTGCATTTTTACACAATTATATATACTTAAATTTTTAAGTATTTTATTGGCCCTAAAGAATATTTTATAATATTTTATTTCACATAACAAGAAAATTTAAATTTTACAAAACCAGAAGCAGGCACTAAGTCAAGGATGACGAATGTGCCCGAAACCCCGCTTGAGCCCGAGGGCGAGTGCTAGTTTAGTCTGCGATATCACCGGAGCAAATGATGCAAAATGCCAACAATGATAATATTTTGTTAACAAACTGAAATAAACTATATGGAGAAAATTCTTTACAAAAAAATAGCTTGGTTATTCTGTTGCTCTAATAAATATTACCAATTATATCCAATTATATCGCAAAGCTTCTAAAAGCTAAATGTATAATTTTTGCAGAAGTTAGAATGACCTATGAGCTCCCTCAATTTCTCACCTGACATAGTTTCTTCTTTTCTTAAAATATTTGCAATTTTTTCTAAATACTCAAGTTTTTCCTCCAACATTTTTTGAACCTTTTTTTCCTGCTCTTTAATGATTTTGTTTACTTCCTCATTGACTTTATCTTTAGGAACATCCTCTCTGCTGACTATACCCAAATCAGACAAACCAGTATATACCATCTTTTTTGCAATATCAACTGCTTGTTCAAAATCATTGGCAGAGCCTGTACTTCTACTACCTAAAATCAAAAGTTCCGCTACTGTTCCTCCAAGGGCTATCATTATGTCTTTCTCTAATTGTTCTTTAGTATAAATAAGGGAATCCTCTTTATCAAAATGTCTTACAAATCCAAGAGCTTTTCCTCTTGGAACAATAGTAACTGTTGCAACAGAGCCTGGATTTACCATTTCGCTTATTATTGCATGCCCAGCTTCGTGTACAGAAACTCTAAATATTTCTTCTTCCGTAGGTTTACGGTCACTTTTTTCTCCTAGTATAACCTTGTCCACCGCTTCTACAAAATGTTTTTGCAAAATAACATCAGAGTTGTCTCTCATAGCAAGAATCGCTGCTTCGTTGCACAGGCTCTCCAAATGTGCTCCTGAAAATCCAAAGGTGTTTTCAGCTATAGCCTCAAGATTAACATCTTCTCCTAAAGGCTTGTTTTTAGTGTGAATTTTGAGAATTTGCAGCCTTCCACTTTTATCTGGTAAATCCACAACCACTTCCCTGTCAAATCTGCCAGGTCTCAAAAGGGCAGGATCTAATAAATCTGGCCTGTTTGTTGCAGCAATTACTAAAATATTTACCTCTCCATCACTTTTAATTCCATCCATTTCCACCAACAATTGATTAAGGGTCTGGTCGTATTCATGATGGCTTTCGTTAGTTCCTCTTTTAACTCCTAATATATCAATTTCATCAATAAAGATTATTGCACTGTTTTTTCCTTCTTTTCGAGCAATATTTTTTGCCGTTTTAAATAGGTTTCTAACTCTTTGAGCACCAACCCCTGCATACATTTCTATAAATTCACTACCCGAAGTAGCTATAAAGCTCGAATTTGTATATTTTGCAGCTGCTTTTGCTAATAAAGTTTTACCGGTTCCAGGAGGTCCTGTAAGTAATATCCCTTTGATAGGTCGTATACCCATTTTAGATATTTTCTCTCTATTTATTACAAAATCCAGTGCCTCTTTTAGTTCTGCGATAGCAGTGCTTTGTCCCCCGATGTCTTCAAAAGAAACCTCCGATTCAGGTTTAATAATATTCTTGCTTCCAGATATTATTCCTTTGTTTTCTATTATATAATCAAAAAGTAAAAAAATACCTGCTAGAAGCAGTAAAGGAGTAACATTTATACCAAGAAAAGCTGCAAATATCGTAAACGCAATAGTTATTCCCAGTAAAATTTCTTTAACCATTTAGCTTTCCCCCTTGTAAGCCTCACGCGGTATTATTTTATATAAATAATGAGAACCATCTCTTAAATTTAAATAAATATTTTGCTTATCAATATATACAAAAGCCTTTACACCATTTTTACTTGAAACTTCTCTTATTGTATCATACATTTTCATATAATCGCCTTTTTGTATACCTTCGTAAATTGAAAACTGAGAGTTATAATAAACATTATTTAATTTTTCATTAGGATTGTCAATAAGTAAAATATTTATCTTAACAGGATATTTATTTACCTTATTTTCTATTTCTTTATAAGTTTCCATTAAATTTTCTACTTCTCCTAGTCTAACTTTCATAATATACCCATTATTATCAGTTGAAATTGTTACCATTTTAACAAATTTAACCGTACTTACATCTTTTGAAATTTTATCAGGCAAAATTTTATTTTGATACAATTGAAAACTAGCAAATAAAAACCCAAAAACTACTACAAAAGTTACCAAAACAATCTGCCACTTTATTCCTTTGAACAAAACTCTCACTCCTCGCTTATGATATACTGTATTATATCATAGAATATATACTAGGTACAATATCTAAAATTTTGTACATCATAAATTTCAGTAGATGGTCATGAGAGACTTAACATAATGTAGAAGATGTAAAGATTGGCTGTTTTGCACAAAGCAACGGCCTGGACCGAGCAGATAAAAGTTTGTAAAACCGAAGAAGCTGGGCCGAAAGAAAGAGCAAATTTTGTTTCTCTTATGAAAAGAAGTATAATTTTTTAAGGAAGAATTTATTTAAAATAAGGAGGCAAATTGTATGAGAATAGCTGCTACAATAACAAAGGAGGACTATGTTGAAAAACTTCCCGATGGGCCATATATAATTATTTTTGATACACAAAAAGAAAATATTGAAAAGTATGAAAATCCTGGATACTTTTTAAAAGAAGGAAGAAGAAGGGCTATTGTAGATTTCCTCCTTGACAAAAAAACCGATGTAGTAGTAACTGTGCCTGAAGCTTTTTGCAGTATTTCTTATGGAAAGGCAAAACAAAAAGGACTAAAATTTATACGTCTTGAGAAAAGTTTGCCTTATGAAGAAGTTATAAAAAACCTCTCAAAATATGTTGAAAACTTAACTGATACAATTCCCGAAGAGGAACTTGCAAAATAAAAAAGCCTCACAAAGAGGCTTTTTTATTTGATAGGCCTTACTTTCTCCACAACTTTTTCCGCCAGCTCAATATAGGGCACTCCCTCAGGTCCATCATCAAGAGCAGGTGGTATACCTACATCACTTAACTCTCTGACCTTAACCGTTATTGGAATCTTTACAAGTATTTCTGTTCCTAAATCTTGCGCTAATTTTTCTGTTTCCCCTTCACCAAAAATATTATATCTTTGGTGACAGTTAGGACATTCAAAATACGACATGTTTTCCACAATACCTATAACTTCTAAATTAACTTTCTTAGCCATATAACCAATTCTTCCTGCTACGTGAGAAGCTGAAGCTTGTGGAGTTGTCACAAGCACAAATTTTGACTCAGGCAATTTTTGCATTACTGTAAGAGGTATATCTCCTGTACCTGGCGGTAAATCTAATACTAAATAATCTAATTCTCCCCAATATACATCATTGAAAAACTGATCAAGAACTCCTGACAAAAGTGGACCTCTCCATATTAAAGGTGTATCTTCGTCAATAAAATTGCCCATTGAAATCACTTTTATCCCGAATCTTTCTAATGGCAAAATAGTGTGCTCATCCAACGCGTAAGGTCTTTCATTCACAATCCCCAAAAGTCTTGGAACACTAAATCCCAACACATCCGCATCCAAAAGCCCTACTTTAAAGCCTAATCTGGCAAGAGCTACAGCTAAATTTACCGCAACAGTGGACTTGCCTACTCCACCTTTTCCACTACCTACTACTATTACTCTCGTATTTTCAAATATAGGTTTCCTGCCACCGCTAAGCTTTCTTGCTAAATTTTGTCTTTCTTCTTCTGTCATGCTACCTAAATTTACTATTACTTCTGAAACTCCTCCAAGTTTGGATACTTCCTCGATAGTATCTTTTTTAATAGTATCTTGAAGGGGACAGCCTTTCACAGTAAGGTTTATGTCAATTGTAACTTTATCCCCTTCTATTTGAATATTTTTCACCATATCAAGGTCAACTATACTTCTTCCTATTTCTGGGTCATATACTTTTCTTAGAGCGTTTAATACTTGTTCTTTTGTAAGCAACTCTATACCTCCCATTGGTATTTTTGTTGACATTTATATTATATTATAATATATAATCATTAATTAATAGAATACCCTTAAAAAAATTCTGTCACTGCGAATAATATAGTGGGGTGGTTAAATTGGATATACACGCTAGAGTATACGCAGCTAAAAAAGACCCCTCTGAAAGAGAAAAATTAATTCAAGAATATACCCCCTTTATCATAAAACAATTGTCTTCATTTACAAATAGATATATAGATGAAAGAAATAGCGACGAATTAAGCATAGGCCTTATAGCTTTTAACGAAGCTATAGACAGTTTCGATAACACAAAAGGTTCATTCTTAAGCTTCTCAAGTATGCTCATTAGAAGGCGACTTATAGATTTTTTACGACAAAATCGGCAAAATACCATTCCTTTAGAACTATATGTAGAAAAAGTCACTGACTATGAGGCAGAAAATAGAAAGTTAGAAATGATTTCTTTTGTAAATTTGCTAAGTATTTACAATATAACTTTAGATGATTTAGTTAAACAATCTCCTAAACACTCAGACACCAGAAAAATAACTACAAAAATTGCTTATACAATTTGTAAAAATAACAAATTGCTAGAATATTTAAAAAACAAAAAGAATCTCCCTATAAAAGATTTAATAAGCATTTTAAAAGTAAGTCGTAAAACTATAGAAAAGCATAGGAAATACATAATAGCGCTAGTAATAATTATTTCTGAAGATTTACCTCTTCTAAAACAATACATAAGCCCCGAAAGTGAGGTGGAGAAAATATGAAAGCCGTTGTAGTTCAAAAAGAAAAAAATAAAACTTACGTAATGACTGAAAAAGGAGAATTTAAATGTTTTAAAAATTTGCAAAACGTAGTTGTAGGCGAAACTATCGAACTTAACGAGAATTTTGTAGCTTTTAAGCCTACTGCTAAAATTTTAATAGCCGCTTCTATTCTTCTCGTACTAATATTTACTATTATCAATTTTAAATCAGCAGAAGTTTACGCTTATGTGTATGTAGATATAAATCCAAGTATTGAAATTTCAATAGACAAAAATGGAAAAATAATAAATGCCCTTCCTCTAAATGAAGATGGCAAAAAAATTTTAGAGAAGCTTCCTTATAAAGGGCTTGACATCACAACTTTTATAAATCAAACGGTTGAAGAATCACAAAAATTAGGCTTTTTAAAAGATGATGATACAGTAATAATTACTACTGTTCCTATTAAAAATTCGCCATTTATAAATGAACAAATAGAAAAAGCTGTTAAAAATATTAAAAAAATAAACACAAATATTCAAATAGAAACTTTAAAATCCAATGAAGCACAAAGAGAAGAAGCTAAAAAAGAAAAAACTTCTCCTGGCAGGCTTATCCTCTGGAAAAAAGCTAAAAGTGAAGGAATAAACATACCAAAAGATAAATTAAATAGCCCTGAATTTTTTAAAGAATTAAAACAAGCTTACGCAAAAATAAAAGAAAAAGATGAACAAACAAAAGCAACGACTATGCCTCAACCTTCTCCAAGTCCATCTAAATCCAAAGTTATTACAGATAAAATCCTTAAAACAATTGAAAAAGATCTTTCTAAGGAAAAAACTACTCAAACTATAAAAAATGTAAAAGACAAAGAAGTAAAAAGCCAAAACAATGAAGTAAAAAAAGATGAAAATAGCGATAATAAATCTAACCAGCAAGGTAAGGGAACCGAAAAAAATGCACGATCAAAAAGCGATAACACTAATAACGTTCTTACTCAAAAAGAAAAAAATGAAGTAAAACCAGCTTCTGATGATAAGGAATTAGATACTTCAGATAAAGCCATTAATGAAAATACTTACAAAAATGTTAAAGACACAAAAAACTACCCTCCAAAAGATGACAAAAAAGACGAAGAATATAATGAAGAAATTAGGGAGGTGAAAGAGTAAATGTTAAGCAAATCTCGACTTTTTGTTTCAATAATTATAATCTTTTCACTGTTGTTTTACACAACAGCATATGCTAAACTCCAGCCAAAATACTCTTTTGATGACATTAAGCAATTTACATGGGCTCTAAAAGCAATTGAAAAAATGTATGCAAAAGGTTTTATAAAAGGAGTTGGAAACAAAAAATTCAACCCTTCAAAGCCTGTCACTCACTTAGAAGCATTAGTAATGATTTTACGGACAATAGGTTATGAAGAACAAGCTAATAAAATAAGTGAACTACCTAAAGAGTATAAAGGCCCAAAACTTAGTTGGGGACAAGGCTTTATTACGCTGGCATACCAAAAGGGCATATTAACTTATGACGAGTTAAAAAGGTTTAATCCAAATGATAAGGCAAAAAGATACGAAATAGCAAAATATTTAGTCCGCGCTTTAGGCTTGGAAGACCAAGCTCAGCAAAATATGAATAAAGTTTTGAACTACAAAGATTGGGATAAGATTCCTAAAGACTCCATAGGTTATATGTACGTAGCAGTAGAAAATGGTCTCATCAAAGGAGATGGAGAAAAACTCAAGTCAAACGAATCCATCAAAAGAATAGAAATGGCTGTCTTACTTGAAAGACTTGACCAAAGTGTACAAAATGACCTCAATGGCCGTGACGTAGTTGGTTCTATTTATGCGATAGATAGCAATACCATAACTGTAAAGGTTGATGATGGGCTAAAAACCTTTAATGTATTAAAAAATGCGCCAGTTTACAACGGAAATGAGTATGTAGGAATAGATTATCTAAAGCCCGGCTATCAAATAAGATTAATATTAGATTCCAAAAATAATATAATATTTGTGGAAGTGTTAAACAATAAAATTGAGGAAGTGATTCCTATAGAACTTAAAAAAGTCACAAACCCTCCTGAAAAAGTATTATCAGCTGTAGAATCTATTAAAGATAAGCCTGTTGTTAAATTAGTAAAAGAAAATGGGATATTTTATATAATTGCAACGCGTGGTATGATGCGAACAGGCGGATATATTGTAAATATACAAAAGGCTCAAATAACAAAGGCATCAGAGGAGGCCATATTGGAAGTTGAAGTAAAATATATAGACCCTTCTCCTGATACAATTGTAATACAAGCTATAACTTATCCTTATGACATAAAAAGTTTTACGTATGATGGTAAAATTACACAAATAAGTGTTAAAACAGATAAAAATATAAATGTTTTTGTTGATATGAACTTAGAGTGAATGCTAAATAAAATCCCTCATTTGAGGGATTCTTATTTTTGAAAACAATTACTAAATTAAGCATGAAATTTTTGTGAAAAAAGCCAATTGATAAAAGTCCACAAATCATATACGATAAAGTTAAATCCAGAAAGGGGGAATTATCCGTGAAAGAAATAAAAATTAAGTTGACTTCCATCGAAAGTGTCAAAAATTTTGTAGAAAAAACTTCAAAATATCCTTTCGACATAGACGTGACTTCTGGCCGCTATGTAATAGATGCAAAATCAATAATGGGCCTTTTTAGCCTTAATTTAGAAAATGTCCTTACAGTAATACCTCACACAACTGACGAAGAAAGTTTGAAAAAATTAGAAGAAGATTTAAAAGAATTCATAGTATAAGTAGTATAAAAATAAAAGCGTAGAGACTACGCTTTTATTTTTAGATAAGAGGCGGTGGAGTTGGTTCTATAGGCACTGCAATCTGTCCTGTCTTCGCATCAATATGCAAAATCCAATATCCCTCATCCCTCGCGCCTCTTAAATTTTCTTTAACTGGCTTCCAAACCACAAATCCCGTCATACCACCAAAAGGCTGGTCTGCAAGAGTAAAAAATCCTGGCATTCCATATACAATATATTTTAATTCACCCTTTTCATCATTTACAAATCCCACAAGATAATGGTCAAAACCTCCCTCCCTATAACCCGTCTTAACTTTCCACCATCTATAGCCTTCAAAATTTTTTTCAAAAGGCTCTACTTCCTCCAAAAAACTCACTATATTGTTAACATATTCTCTTAAATATTTTATATATCCTTCCTCTACTTCCTCCTCAAAATTAAAAGAAGTTTCAGGTTGTTGTGTATCAGAAGAATCTGTCAATGCTTCAGAAGTTTCTTCAAATGCAGGAGTCTCAGATTGAACCTCTTCCAAAACATTTTGTGAAGTTTCACCTTTTTCAGTTTCATTCTCCGTACTTTCATACCCCTGGGGTGTCGCAGTATCAGTTTCCTCCTGCTTAATTTCTCTATCATTCTTATCACTCTTCTCTGCTGGTGTTTCTTCTCCTTTTACCTTTGATAAATATTTTTTATAAACAACCTTCCAGTTTGTGGTTTTTTTGTTTATAACAGATGCCAAAGGTACTAAAGTTTTTATGCCATCATGGGCTTCTATAAATGCTACAGAAAATTCCTCCCAACTAATTCCCGAATCTTTTACGTCATCTCCATTGAAAGTCCATTCTCCTCCACCACGCCCTTTATCATCTACTTTTATTGCTCCAAAATCTACAACAGTAACTTCTCCATTGCTTTTCAATAATTTTACATTATAGGAATAAGCAGGATTGAGATTTTGCAAAGCCGCTGTTATTCTTCCTCTGTTCCCCCTAAACTCCACTTTTAAATAACCTGAAACTTCCTTTCCCTCAATAGAACATCCTCTATCTTCTTGATTGAAGACAACATAAAACCTTTTATATATGTTTATTGGCATTTATTCTTCCCCCTCATTTATCTCAAATATAACTTTGCAATATATATTATGAAAAGAGGGGGATTATTATTACTGCTTTGTCAAATCATAAATAACATTTGCCAAAGCAGCAAACTCCTCTATGCTAAGAGTTTCTCCTCTCCTTTGAGGGGATAAATTTGAAAGAGTAAAAGCTTTATCTATAATTTCTTTTGGATACCCTAAAGTTTTTAAAGCATTGGACAAGACTTTTCTCCGTTGCCCAAAAGCAGCTTTTACCACGTTGGAAAATAACTCTTCGTCCTTTACCTCAACCAAAGGGTCGTCAAGTATCTCTAATTTAACTAAAGAAGAATCTACTTTAGGTGGAGGAACAAAAACAGTAGGGGGTAAGTTAAAAAGCATTTTAGGTTTTGCTTTAAAATTTGCAAAAACTGTGAGTATCCCATAGTCCTTAGTACCCGGCAAAGCGCAAATCCTTTCAGCAACTTCTTTTTGTACTAACACAGTTATTTCTTTTACAAATTTACAATCTAAAAGCATCATTATTATAGGAGAAGTTATGTAATAGGGAAGATTAGCAACTACTTTAAAAGGTTTCCCTTCAAAATATTCATTAGCTATTTTATTTAAATCTGCTTTCATTATATCCTCATTTATTATAATTACATTATCGTAAATGTTAAGTTTTTCTTTTGCTACGGCATAAAGTTCTCTGTCAATTTCAAAAGAAATTACTTTTTTAACCCTTTTAGCCAACTCTTCTGTCAAAGTCCCTAATCCTGTTCCAATTTCTAGTACAAAATCTTCAGGAATAACTCCCGAAGCAGTCACAATTTTTGTTAAAATATTTTTGTCAAACATGAAATTTTGTCCCCATTTTTTCTTTACATTAACCCCTTTTATTTTCATAGCCCCACCTCAAAAAATAAGACAGGTAAACCCTGTCTACTTTAAAATATAAACTTTAACATATCGTCTTCCCCATCTCATTACTTCTTCACGGGTTGGAAAATAGACGTCAATTTTATTACCTTTTATAGCTCCACCTGTATCTGCAGCAATTCCAAAACCATACCCTTCTACGTACAACTTCGTTCCCAAAGGTATAACTCTGGGGTCTACAGCTATTACTCCCCTTGTAGCTTTTATACCAGTAGCTGTTATTCCATAATCTGGATCACCAGGTTTTTTGCCAGTGCTTCCTTCACTACTGTCATAAGCTGTAGCTACCATAGTTCTAACTTCTCTATACCTAAAAGTCTCCCCTCTTGAAGTAGTAAAAATTCCTAATGTTCCCACATGCACAATTTGGTTAATTGGATTTTTTATTATCTTTTCTTCTATTATATTTTTTGCTACCTCTTTGCCGTTTTCATAAGTAACTTTCATCACAATTTGTTTTTTCCCAACTTCTCCTTGTTGAACTACTCTTACTTGCCCTCTTTCCATATTGTCATTTTTTACTGTCTCTGTTTGATATGGTATATCTACTTCTTGAGTAACAATTTTTTCTGTTACTTTTGTAACATCGATGTACATGTACTTAAAAACAGGCGTATCTAAACTCATATTTACTTTGTCTTGTGGTCCTAAAGTTATACTATTTTGTTGAAGTACTTCTTTTACATTAGATGCAGCAGTGTAAATATCTTTTGCTTTTCCACCCACACAGATAGTGATAGGAACTGCTCTTTTGATAGTCACCTTCATGCCATTTTTTAAAGAAGTGTCTAAAGAAGGCGTTACTACATCTTCTTTTTTTAGTTTAATTCCTTTCTCTTCTAACAAATCTTTAACTGTTGATTTAAATGTTGTAACAACTATTTTTTTATCTTCATCCTGAAGGGTTATTTCCTTTTTTAAGCTTGCGTATGTTCCAACTCCGACAATCAATAGGAATACGGCAGCCAATGTTAGAAGAGCAACTGGTTTTTTAAATATTTCACCAAGTCGCTTTCTAAAATCGTCTGTATCCATCCAACAACCTCCTGTTAAAAATTTATTTAGGGGAGTCGTAAGTAATTTTAATCTAATTAGATTGATTTGTCAAACTTTTATACACAATTTTTCTTTTATGGTGAAATTAAACTTAATGATATTATACGCATCTTTTTGGATTTTAATACCTCCCCTAAAAACCAAGAGGTTGTTTTTTTAAAATTTTTATTTGATAGGGATATTAAAAAGTTTTATGGCATTTTCCGCAGTAATCCTAGAAGCCTCCTCATAAGGTATTCCTCTTAATTCTGCTATTTTTCCTGCTACAAATTTCACATACACCGGTGTATTCCTTTTTCCTCTATAAGGCTCAGGAGTAAGATAAGGGCTATCTGTCTCAATTAAAAGTTTTTCGATGGGGACAGCTTTTGCTACTTCTTTTGGCTTTTTTGCATTTTTAAATGTCACAGGTCCCCCTAAAGAAATGTAGAAGTTCATTTCAATTACTTGAAAAGCCATTTCAACACTCCCTGAATAACTGTGAAAAACTCCTCTTAAATCTTTCGTCCACTCCTTTTTTAGTATATCTAATATATCTTCATGAGCATCCCTATCGTGTATTATTATTGGAAGATTAAGCTTTTTTGCAAGCCTTATTTGCTTTGTGAACACCTCTTTTTGAAACTCTTTAGAGGGTTCATCGTAATAATAATCTAAACCTATTTCTCCTATTGCTACAACTTTTTGCTGTAAAGCTAGCTTCTCTATTTCTTCCACTTTGTCAAATTCCTTTTGTGCATCATGAGGATGAATTCCAACAGAAGCGTATATAAAATCATAGTTGTGAGCTAGCTCAATGGACTGTTTTGAAGTTAAGAGATTAGACCCCACATTTATTAAAAATGTGAGGTCTTTTTTACATTCTTCAATAATTTCTTCCCTATCTTTGTCGTATTTCTCATCTTCAAGATGAGCGTGAGAATCCACCAACAATTTTATCACTCCTTAGCTTATCTTTGCCCCACTTTCTATATCCCTGTCTACCGTAAGAAGAGACATTTTTCCTTCGATAGATGCTGCTAAAAGCATTCCTTGAGACTCTATACCCATTAGTTTCTTTGGCTCTAAGTTATATACAATAATTATTTTCTTCCCTACAAGCTCTTTAGGAGCATAATGGCGACCAATTCCTCCCACAATTTGTCTTATTTCTTCTCCCACTTTAAGCTTCATCTTTATAAGTTTGTCAGAACCTTCCACTCTTTCTGCTTCTAAAATTTCAGCTACTCTCAACTGAATTTTTGCAAACTCTTCAATAGTGATGTAATCTATCTTTTTCTCTTCCTTTGCTTTTTCTTCTATAGCAACCAATTCCTTCTTTACATCTATCCTTGGGAATATAATTTCTCCCCTTTTCACTCTTGTGCCTACCTTTAACAAGCTAAATTTCAAGCTTTCCCAAGTGGTCAGATTCTCTTCTATTCCTAACTGTTCAAAAATTTTTTTAGGGGTATTGGGCATAAAAGGAGATATAAGTATTGCAATAAATCTCAAAGCTTCCGCCAAATTATACAAAACAGTACCTAATCTTTCCTTTTTGCTTTCATCTTTCGCTAAAACCCAAGGCATTGTTTCATCAATGTACTTATTAGCTCGTCTTACTAATTTCCATATTTCAATTAAAGCGTTGGAAAACTGAAGTTTATCCATATACTCTTCAACGGTTTTCGGCAGATTCTGTGCAGTATTTATAAGGTCATCATCTACTTCTTCTTTTTGTGAAGGCTTTGGCAGAATGCCCTCAAAGTATTTTTCAATCATTGTAACAGTCCTACTCAGCAAGTTTCCAAGGTCATTAGCAAGGTCTGAATTTATTCTATTTATCAAAGCTTCGTTAGAAAACACTCCATCCGCCCCAAAAGGAACTTCTCTCAAAAGAAAATATCTTACAGCATCTACACCATATTTACTAACTAACTCTTTAGGGTCTACTACATTACCTTTAGATTTTGACATCTTGCCTCCTTCCAGTATAAGCCAACCGTGTCCAAACACTTTTTTAGGAAGAGGCAAGTCAAGAGCCATAAGCATTGCTGGCCATATTATTGTGTGGAACCTCATTATCTCTTTTCCAACCAAATGAACATCTGCTGGCCAGTATTTTTTAAAATCGTCGTCATGGTCTGTAGAATATCCTAAGGCAGTTATGTAATTTGACAAAGCATCTATCCAAACATAAATCACATGTTTTGGGTCAAAAGGTACCTTTATACCCCAGTCAAACGAACTCCTTGAAACAAATAAATCCTCCAAACCTGATTTTATAAAGTTTATCATTTCATTGCGCCTTGACTCCGGCTGTATAAAATCAGGATGTTCATCATAATATTGCAACAGCCTATCCCCATATTTAGACAATTTAAAAAAATACCCTTCTTCTTTTACCCTTTCTACTGGTCTACCACAGTCTGGGCATTTCCCGTCTACAAGCTGGGACTCCGTCCAGAAAGATTCGCAAGGAGTACAGTACCATCCTTCATATTCACTTTTGTATATATCTCCTTTTTCATACAATTTCGTGAATATTTTTTGTACTATTTCCTCATGATATTTATCAGTTGTGCGAATAAATTGGTCATAACTTATATCCATTATTTTCCATAAATCTTTTATCCATTCAACTATCCCGTCTACATATTCTTTAGGAGACATCCCTTTTTCTTTGGCTATTCTTTGAATTTTTTGCCCATGTTCATCAGTACCAGTCAAAAATTTGACATCATATCCGGTAAGCCTTTTAAATCTTGCCATCGCATCTGCAGCAACAGTAGTATATGAATGACCAATATGTAATTTATCACTGGGATAATAGATAGGCGTTGTAATGTAAAAAGTCTTCTTCATATCCACCCTCCTCATTTTTGTAAATAAAAAACTCGCCTCCACATAAGGGGCGAGATTATCGCGGTACCACCCTTCTTCACATGCACCTCACAGCACATGCCTCATAGAGTGCTAACACACTCTTACCCTATAACGGGAGTTCCCGGTAAAGCCTACTAGCCTTCGGCAGTACGGCTCCGGAGCCATCTTCAAAAGCCCAAACTTTATCGGTTCGCACCTCGCCCGACTCTCTGTAAAAGTTCAAGCTTTTTACTCTTTCCTTCATTGCCTTTTACTATATCTATTTATTCTTTAATATACCCTTTATAAAAAGTATTGTCAACTACTTTTTCTTTTATACTTTCTCTATTTTCATTCTCTCCTTTACAAATTCAATCGCATCGTTTTTATCTTGAATTTCTCCGTAAAATCTATTTTTCCTTATTTCATATAAAATCTGTCCTAATTTTTTCCCATCCTTTACATCAAAATTTATTATTATATCCAGCGGTGAAAGTAATGGTTTTTCTGTTTCTTTAAATTCTACATACCTTTTTAAAAGTCTGGTAATAAAATCTGTATACCTAGGTATTTCTTCCTCTTTGCCTAAATTAAGCCTTGTAGCAGTAAAATCAGCCTGAGATAAAAGTAAGATAGCTATCGAATCATCTTTTAGTTCAGAAAAAAATCTAAAAAGAGATTTATTGGTTGGTCCGCCATTTACATAGTACATCAAAGGCTTCATATGATAAAGAACAAGCTTCTTTAGCAAAGAAGACTCTTTTTTGGGCATTTTCATCCTTGATGCTATCTTTTTTACGATTTCTGCTCCTTTTATTTCGTGATTATAAAAATGAACTCTATTTTCAGTATCAATGTATAAAGCTTCTGGTTTACCTATGTCATGAAAAAGAGCACCAAGCTTTATTATGTCCTTTACTTTGTTATCAGAAGAAAGTTTTTTATTTAAATATTCCGACACTATATCATATACGTTTTTGGGAAATCTCATAGAATTTATTATATTTTCGTATTCTTCTACGGTCTTTAGTGAATGTATCCAAGCATTTGTAAGATGATAATAGCACTTCCCTACTTCTTTCATTTTAGCAACTTCTTCAAATATATTTTCCATAAGGTTTAAATCTTCCATCATTCTTAAATATTTGTGAGAATTCTTCTCTTTTAAAATTATAAAAATTTCATTCATTATTCTCTCTGGCGCTACTTGTTTTATAAGCTCTGCTTCTTCTCTTATTTTAGCCTTTGTAGCCTCATCAATATCAAATTTATAAGTCGCAGCAAATCTCACAGCTCTTAAAGCCCTTAAAGGGTCTTCTTTAAAAGTCATCACACCAACATGCTTTATTTTCCTGTTTTTTATGTCCGTCACGCCACCAAAAGGGTCAATAATATATTCAAATTCAAAATAATCTGTCAGTTTTATAGCCATAGCATTCATTGTAAAGTCTCTATGAGCCAAATCGATGTATATGTCTTCACCTTTTAAATTAGTAAAATCTAATATTTCATCTCCTACCACAACCCTATATGTGCCTTTTTCCGCCATAAAAGGCACAAAAGTACCCCCCAATTTTTCTGCCGCTAATTTGGCAATTTTCTCTGCATTTTCCTGAACTACAAAATCATAATCTTTAGCTTCTCTATTTAAAATCCTGTCCCTTATGTATCCCCCAACAATATACAAATTATGTGCTTCTTTTCCCAATTTTCTTATTAATTTTGGTATTGTTGCCACAAAAAATCATTCCTTTCATGTTAAAAGGCAAAACAACATTACATTATATAGTATAACAAAAGTGAAAAAGTGTACAAGTATTAAAAAAATAATCTGCTATAAAATACACAAGAAAGTATTGCGATAATATCTGCAAAAATTCCAGAAATAACAGAATGTCTCATCTTTTTTATTCCCACTGCCCCATAGTAAACAGCAAGAACATAAAAAGTAGTCTCGGTAGATCCGTACATAGCAGAAGCCATTTTTCCAATTAGAGAATCGACACCATGAGTTTTCATAATCTCAGCTGCAATCCCCAAAGCACCACTTCCCGAAAGAGGCCTTATTAAAGCAAGAGGCACAAGCTCCTGTGGCATGCCTATCTTATTTGTAAAAGGCATTAAAAATTCCCCCAATAAGTCAAGGGCGCCTGACGCTCTTAATACACCTATTGCCACAAGCATTGCTACAAGAGCTGGAAATATTTTTATAACTACAGAAATTCCTTCTTTTGCCCCATCGACAAACACTTCATACACTTTGACATTTTTTATGATTCCATAAAAAGGAATAACAAAAACAAGTATGGGAATAATCCATTCAGATATAATTTTTATCATTATTTTCACTCCTTAAATATAGGCATTTTTTCAAGATGTTTATTTAAAATAAGGCCTGCCATAAGTGCAGTACTAGTTGAAAGTACGCTGACAATCACAAAATCCGCAGGATTTTGTGCTCCTAAGGAAGCCCTTATTCCAATCATTACTGCAGGTATAAGCTGTACTGAAGATGTGTTTATCACTAAAAAACGGCACATTGCATTTGAAGCACTGTCTTTTTTATTAAGCTCTTGAAGGTATTCCATAGCTTTTATTCCAAAAGGAGTCGCTGCATTACCTAATCCTAACATATTTGCCGATATATTCATTATTATTGCCAAAATAGCAGGATGGTTTTCTGGAACATCTGAAAAAAGCTTTATGATTATAGGTTTTAGCAATTTTGCAATAATATCTGTAAGACCTGACTTATCTGCAATTTTCATTATCCCAAGCCACAAAGCCATTACACCGACTAGTCCTATCGAAATAGTAACTGCACTCTGGGCTGAATCAACTATAGCTTTGGATACTTCTGCCATTCTGTCATTTATTATTCCTATTAAAATTCCTATTGCTATCATAAAAAACCATATGTAATTTATCATATTATATCCCTCCAATATTACCAAAAAAACCTCATTTTTAAACTTTTCTCTTATGTAATAAAATTTATGTTATTAACCTTAAAAAATTCCAAAAAAGGTGTTGACTTATTTTTCAAAACTTGGTATTATTATAAGTGAAGTTAAGTTGTCGAATTTTGTAACTCAGGAGGGGAGAAAAATGTTGAAATCCACAGGTATTGTAAGAAAAGTAGACGAATTGGGAAGGGTAGTAATACCAATTGAGCTCAGGAGGACACTCAACATAGCAGAGAGAGACGCTCTTGAAATTTATGTTGATGGAGAACAAATAGTCCTCAAAAAGTACGAGCCTGCTTGCATTTTCTGTGGCAATGCTGAAAATGTAATAAACTACAAAGGCAAAAATATATGCAAAAATTGCCTTGCAGAGTTAAAGAAATCTGTAGACTAATAGCAGGAAAAATAATAGGAGGGTCCATCCTCCTATTATTTTTCCTCTTCTTTTTTTCCTTCCGGTTCTATATGGATTATCACGTGTGAATCAGGGAATTTATCCATTATTTGTTTTGAAACTTTATGGGATAACTCATGGGCTTCTACTATGTTGTAATTTCTGTCTACTCTCACATGAACATCTACCTCTCTCTTAGTGCCGGATTTCCTCGTCCTTAGTTTATGGAAACTGGTAACTTCAGGATTAGCTTTTATTATGTTCTCTATTTCTTTGACCTCCTCATCAGGTAGACTGCTATCTGTCAAATCTTTTAAAACTTCCTTTGTCAAATCAAATGAAGTTTTTATAATAATCAACGCAACAAAAATGGATATAATGGGGTCTAAAATGGCTAATTTAGTAACTTTTATAATTACAAGCCCTGTAGTAACTCCTAACGAAGTAAATACATCCGTCAATAAATTCGTTGCATCTGCCTTTAAAGCAATAGAATTCTCTTTTTTAGATACTTTAAACAAAGTGTATGAAACAATTCCTTTTACAAAAGATACAAACAACATAACTGCAATTCCCATTTCTAATTTCTCTACATACGTGCCAGCAATTATTCTTCCAACAGCTTCATATATAATAAGTACAGCAGCAAAGAATATTAAAATAGCCTCTATAAAACCAGAAATGTTCTCATATTTATTGTGTCCGTAAGGATGGTCTTCGTCTGCTGGTTTTACTGATACTCTTATCGAAAAAAAAGCAATTATACTGGCTATTAAATCTATTGAAGAATCTACAGCTGCCGAAATTACCACCATTGAATGCATTAACACTCCCGCAACCAGTTTCATAATTATTAATGCGCTATTAGAAATCATAGATAATAACACTGCTTTCTGTTTATCCATGGCATCCTCCAAATTATCAATTGAAATTTAACCTATTGATATACATTATATTTGATTCCTAAAAAATAGTCAAATATTATTAACGTAAAGTATTGAAAATCAAATTCAATTGAAAATGGTAATTATCCCCAACTCTCTATTTTTTTCCTATAATAAGTTTATACACTTGACTTTTTGGTATTCCCAATTCTTTAGCAGCTCTTTTAATCGCCTCTTTTTTATCCATTCCTCCCTCAAGGTATTTTTGAACTAATATTTCTGGTTTTTCTTCAACTTGTTGTTTTTGCGCTCCTTCAATAATTAGTACAATTTCACCTTTTATTTCATCTCCCAATTTTACTAAAACCTCATCTACTGTCCCTCTTATGAACTCTTCATGGATTTTAGTAAGCTCTCTTGCTATAACAACCTTTCTATCAGCTACATAAGATTTCAATTCATGAAGAGTTTCCTTAAGACGGTGAGGAGCTTCATAAAGTATAATAGTTCTTTCTTCCTTTGAAATACGGTTTAGTCTTTTTTTTCTTTCTTTACTTTTTGTTGGTAAGAAACCTTCAAAGACAAAAGAAGAAGTATCTAATCCTGAAGCAACCAAAGCAGTAATTGCAGCAGTTGGACCCGGTAATGGTACAACTTTTATATCTTCTTCTATGCAAAGTTTCACAAGGTCTTCCCCAGGATCTGAGATTGCCGGTGTACCCGCATCTGTAACCAAAGCAATTGACTTTCCTTTTTTCAATTCCTCTATGAGTTTTGCCCCTTTTGTCTTTTTGTTATGTTCATGGTAACTGGTAAGTGGTTTTTTTATATCAAAATGATTTAAAAGTTTAAGAGTTTGTCTCGTGTCTTCCGCAGCTATAATATCAACTTCTTTTAAAATTTTTAAAACTCTTAAGGTTATATCTTCTAAATTACCAATAGGAGTAGGGCATAAATATAATATACCATAATCCATTTCTACCCCTCCTCTAATTTCTCTTTCGAGTATATTTCTACAATTTCTTTTGTATACTCCCCGTTTTTTTCATACACATAAAGGGAAGGCAATATATTTAAACCTGGTTGAGAACCTTTTTTAGATTCTATTAGAAGAAGATTGGGCTTACTATCTACATAAGGATATACAAATCTTAATTTTTTAGGTTCTAAATTGTATTTTCTTAAAAAATACAATATGTCTATGAACCATAAAGAATTTTCCCCCAAATTTTAAAAGTTTTGAAGCAGCCTTTATAAATTCCTCAAGTCCTCCATATATTTCGTATCTCGCAATATTTTCTGATTTTCGTTTTTTATCAAACCCTGCTTTTACTGGCATATAGGGAGGATTTGAAGTAACTATATCAAATTTTTCATATCCTAGTGTTTTTTCTATCCCTCTTACATCACCTTGTATTATTTTTATTCTTTTTTCCATATTATTAATAACTACACTTCTTGTAGCCATATCTGCCATATCTTCTTGTATCTCAACACCATAAATAAATGTATCATAAGTTTTAGCAGCAATTAATATAGGTATTATGCCAGTTCCACACCCTAAATCTACAATTTTATCTCCTTTTTTAGCAGTAACAAAATTAGCAAGCAATACCGCATCCATTCCAAATTTAAATTTATCCTTGTGTTGAATTATAACTAAATTTTTTAAATTTAATTCGTCTAATCTTTCTCCATCTTTCAACATTCTATCACCTCTACAATATTCTCGATTTATTTTATCACAAATATCAAAAGTTTTTATTAACTTTTTAAATACGTATTGAAAATTAAAGTAGTGCACAGTATACTATATAAAGAGTTTAAACATTAGGAGGAGGAAAAATTGACAAAAGTAGTTACCGCTCCCCGCGTATCTTCAGAAATAAATAAATTAAAAATGGCCATTTTGCACAGGCCAGGGAAAGAATTGGAAAGATTGACCCCACAAAATTTATCCGAACTTCTTTTCGATGATATCCCGTGGGTTAGAAGAATCCAAGAAGAACACGACAACTTTGTAAAAGTATTGCAACAAAATAACGTCCAAGTGCTTTATTTGCAAAACCTTTTAGAAGAAATATTAAAAGAAGAAAATGTAAAAGAAAAATTTATTGATGAATTACTTCAAGTAAACGGAGTAACCTCTCCAAAAATCAATAACTATTTAAAAGAATTCCTTAAAGAAAAATCTCCAAACAATGTTGCCGAAATAGCAATTGCAGGTTTGGCTTTAAATGAAATAAAGATAAAAAAATCTATGATGGGTTTAGCAGAATACATATACCAAGACAATTATTTTTATATAAAGCCTCTGCCCAACCTTTATTTTACAAGAGACCCCGGAGCAATGATAGATGGTGGCTTAATGATAAGTTCTATGAAAACAGCAGTTAGAAGGCCAGAGACTTTGATATTAAAATACATTTATAAATATCATGAAATTTTTAGAAAAAATAATGTTCCTTGGTGGTATGATGATAGTTACCCTCACTCCATAGAAGGAGGAGATGTACTGATATTAAGCGAAAAAGTTATTGCAGTAGGATGTAGTGAAAGAACAACCCCTCAGGCAATAGAACAACTAGCCCATAATTTATTTGAAAAAGGTTCCTCTGTTGAAAGAATATTAGTAGTGCAAATCCCTATAAACCGCTCATATATGCATTTAGATACAGTTTTTACAATGGTTGACACAAACAGATTTGTGTTTTATCCCGGAATAAAAAACGATTTGAGAGTATTTAGCATCATAAAAGAAGAAAAAGGTTTCTCTATAAATCAAGAAAAAGATTTGCAAACTGCATTAAAAAATGCTCTGAATCTTTACACAATAGATATAATACCTACAGGAGGTCTTAATGCAATAACTTCTGCAAGAGAACAATGGAACGACAGCACAAATACTTTAGCTATTGCTCCGGGAGTTATTGTAGCCTACTCCAGAAATGAAATATCTAATAAAATAATGGAAAAAGAAGGAATAAAGGTAATCCCTATTGAAGGATCAGAACTTTCAAGGGGAAGAGGTGGTCCTCGCTGTATGACTATGCCCCTTTTAAGAGAATAATTTTTAGTTTTTATATGATAAAACCAGTTAATAGTATTCTTACATCATTATAAACCCACGGGATATTTTATGGAAGTGGTATTTTCTATTTAAAAAAACAGAATAAAAAATAGAGGAAATTTATTCCACTATTTCCTCTATTTTTTCTAGTTCCCCTTCATAATTTTCTTCAATTTCTTCTTCCCTTTCCTCTATAACTTCTACTTCTTCAGGATCATATTCTTTTATTATCTCTATTCCTTCTGCATTTTTCACTTTCACTTTGAGTTTTCGTCTAATCAC
>Ga0247720_100276_pt1 | contig 22301 bp, 17 predicted proteins | sample MSEWel2015_12_15_FD_189078 | JGI IMG/M metagenome (GOLD analysis project Ga0247720, IMG submission 189078) | Subsurface sediment microbial communities from gas well in West Virginia, United States - MSEEL Well Study Marcellus 3H_2015_12_15 | ecosystem: Environmental > Terrestrial > Deep...
TGGATGAAATCACCTGCACAGAGCCGGCGGTTGAAGTGGACCGATTTTCCAGCGTACAGCTCGACGGCGAACCGCTTCAGGTTGCTAAACCCTGCCATTACCTGATGCTTCACAAACCCGCCGGCTTCCTCAGCGCGACGCTCGATAACACCCACAGAACCGTCATGGAGCTGATAGCCCCGGAACTGCGCCCGGATCTGCACATTGCCGGACGGCTTGACCGGGCCAGCACTGGCCTGTTGGTTCTCACCAACGATGGCCGTTGGTCGCGCCAGCTCACCGAGCCCCGAATCAAGATCCCAAAGGTGTACCGGGTAACCACGGAACGCCCAATCTCTCCGGAAACCGCGCATCGATTCGCAGAGGGCATCTGGTTTGAATTCGAGCAGCTGACCACCTCGCCAGCACAGCTGGACATGCTGGCTCCCAGTGAAGCGAGAGTGACCATCTACGAGGGCCGGTACCATCAGATCAAGCGGATGTTTCATGCCGTTGGCAACCGGGTAACAGCCTTGCACCGGGAACGCATGGGGAATATCCGCTTGGACGAAACTCTTTCCGCAGGCCAATACCGGGCGCTGACCGACTCGGAAATCGATTTCACGTCCGATTGATCTGGCTCACCGTACCATCACTTCCATCCACTATGCTCTTGACAAGGCGATGGCAGAAAACAGGGACGATTCAAACCAATGGCAAATCAGACAGGCAACCATTACCCCCGGCCACTGCGCCACCTGAGCGTTTATCTGTCAGGCCTCGTGCAGGGCAAGCTCTGGCTGAAAGTCCTGATCGGCATGTTCCTCGGGCTGGTGACAGGCACGCTGCTTGGCCCGTCTGTCGGGCTGGTGGAACCGGACACAGGCACATTGATCGGCAACTGGCTCGCCTTCCCCGGGCAATTGTTCCTGGCCACCATCCAAATGATTGTAATCCCCCTGGTCATTGCCTCGGTGGTGCGCGGGCTCGCCGCCAGCGAGGACCTGGAACAGTTACGCAAGCTGGGCCTGAGGGTTACCGGCTTCTTCGTGATCACCACTGCCATGGCGGCGTCGATCGGTCTGTGGATAGGCGACCTGATCAACCCGGGCAGAATGATGGCGGGGCTCGGTACTCCGATGGTAACAGCCGAAGACAGCGCGCCGGTTGCCAGCATACCCAGTGTGGACGAGCTGCCAAAAACCCTGATCGGGCTATTGCCCGGCAACCCGCTGGACGCCATGGTTGAAGGCCAGATGCTTCAGGTGGTGATCTTCTCGATCATTGTCGGCATTGCCCTGGTGAGCATGGCTCCGGAAAAGTCACGGCCAATGCTGGATCTGCTCGATTCTCTCCAGCAAGTCTGTATGACGGTCGTGCGTTGGGCCATGCGCCTGGCCCCGATTGCCGTATTTGGCCTTATGGCCCAACTGACAACCACCCTGGGGTTCCGGGCCATGCTGGGCATGGCCTCCTATGTTGCAACGGTAATTGCCGGGCTGCTCGTCTTGCTGGGGGTTTACATGCTGATCCTGAAATTCCTGGCAGGCCAATCGCCCGTGCACTTCATGAAAGGCAGCCGGGACGTATTACTGCTTGCCTTTTCAACCTCCAGCTCTGCGGCGGTGATGCCACTGTCCATCCGCACCGCGGAAGACAAGCTGGGCGTCCGGCCGTCTGTCTCCCAGTTCGTCATTCCGCTGGGCGCCACCATCAACATGAATGGCACAGCACTCTATCAGGCTGTTGCCACCATTTTTCTGGCACAGGTCTACGGGATAGACCTCAGCATGGGCAGCATGGCCCTGGTGGTGGCCATGGCAGTGGGTGCCTCCATCGGCTCCCCGGCCACGCCCGGTGTGGGCATCGTCATTCTGGCCATGGTGCTGCAAACCGTCGGCATTCCGCCCAGCGGTATTGCGCTGATCATGGGCGTGGATCGGATCCTGGATATGTGCCGGACCGCCATCAACGTTACGGGCGATCTGGTCACCTGCCGTCTGATGGAGAACTGGTCGGGAAAGAGGCTTCCTGACATCGAACCACCCACTCAGAAAGCCTCATAACCGGCGTGGAAAACGTCACGGCAACTGAATACGGAAGGGCAAGTCAGTCCTGCTGAATTTCTTCGGCCCGCACCGGGCGGCTGAAGTAGTAGCCCTGCATTCGGGAACAACCAAGCTTCTGCAGCGCTTGCATCTGCTCTGCTGTTTCCACGCCCTCGGCAACGATTTCATGGCCCAGTTCCGCACCCATGGCGATGATGGCCCTGACCAGCACGTCACCCGCGCGCTCCTCCGTCACCGCACTGGTGAACAGCCGGTCAATTTTCAGCGTGTCGAAAACAAAGTGCCTGAGATAGGCCAGATTGGAGTATCCAGTGCCAAAATCGTCCAGGGCCAGTTTCACCCCGGTGTTCCGAATCGCCTGCAGGGTTCTCTGATTATCCTGAACCTGACCCACCAGCATGCTTTCCGTCACCTCGATTTCCAGCAGCGAGGCCGGCAGGCCGCATTTGGCGAGGGTGTCCTGGACCCGGCAGGCAAACCCGCTTTCTTCCAGCTGAGCGGCGCTGATATTAACCGCAACACGCAAAGGTTTGCCCGCCTGCAACCACTGGCTGGCCTGACAACACGCACTGGTGAGTATCCAGTCGCCCAGTTCCGGCATCAGGCCGGCACTTTCAGCAATCGGAATAAACCGGTCAGGTGGTACCATTCCGAGGGTTGGTGACTGCCACCTCAGCAGTGCTTCAACGGCAAAGGTCTCGCCGGTTTTCATGCAGACCTGGGGTTGGTACACCAGGAAAAATTCCTCCCGGGCCAAGGCCCCCACCAGTGCCGACCGGATCTCCGCCTGGCTGGCGAGATTGTCATGCAGAGTCTCGGAATAGAAGGCCTGATTACCCAGTCTGGCACTGCGCAAAGCCAGTTCAGCGTTTCGCATAAGCTGATCGGCCACCGCCGCATCATCGGGCATCAGGCTCACTCCGGCGGTGCAGTTGATAAAAAGCGCACCGGCGCCGAAATTCATAGGGGATGACACTGCGGAAATCACACCCTCAACCTGCTCAGCCATGGCACTTTTGTGGAGCTGTGTGCGCAAGAAAACCAGGAAGTGACCACCCCCCAGGCGGCCGACAAAATGCCCTTCTGACAGACAGGTCTCAATTCGCTCCATCACCGTCTCGATAACCTGATCCCCGGTCTCATAACCGTGCCAGTGGTTGATCTCGGTGAGGTCGCTCACCTTCAGGACGATGACAGCAGCATTCCAGCCCTGTTCGTGAGCCGCTGAAACCGCAGCTGAAAGATTCTGCCTGACCGGTAGGTTGGTAATGGAACCGGTCAGACTACAACATGAACCATTCATGGTTTTGGTGTTTCCCCAGGAAAACTTGCCGGGCACCCCCTTTACGAGGGTAAGCCCTTTGGCCGAAGCCCCGGAATCAAGCCGGGGTTCAGATTGGTGTGCTGATGTCATGGCCTGCACCTGTTTCCGCATTTCATCCAAAGTGCAGGAATTGATGGCAAAAAACTATCAGGGAGGACTGAAATCGGATAAGGAACGCCCTACCCGGAACTACAAGAGGTCCTGGGAGAGCGCGTAGCGGACCAGATCGGAAATACTGTTAGCACCGAGTTTTTCCATCAATCTGGCCTTGTGAGTACTGACCGTTTTCGAGCTTACGTTCAGTTTTTCTGCGATATCGCCCACGTTCATGCCACGGGCCAGGTCGAGGAAGACCTCGTACTCACGCTTGGTCATCCGGGCATGGGGCTCGTCATCCGGTTTCCCTGTCAAGGCATCCTGCGCAAGTCTGTCTGCCAGCTCCCGGCTAACATAGAGCTGGCCCAGCGCTACTGTACGAAGAGCTTCCAGGAGTTCCGCCGGAGGCCGGGTTTTGGTAATAAAACCCCGGGCACCGGCCCGAATTGTCCGGGTGGCGTAGAGATCTTCCCGGTGCATGCTCAACACCAGAATCCGGGTTTCAGGAGCCCGCCTGCGAACCCGTTCAATCAGCTCCAGACCGGAACATCCCGGCATCGACATATCCATCAAAAACACGGCCGGATTCTGATTCGGTATCTGCCTGAGGGCTTCGTCGCCGTCCGCTGCTTCCCCGACCACCTCCATATCGGGCGCCGAGGCAATCAGTGAGCGAATGCCTTCGCGCACGATACTGTGGTCATCGGCTATGTAGACACTAATCATTCAAATTATTCTCCAGGGGCAGTTCCACCCGTATCCTGACACCTTTACCGCTGGCGGATTCCACCGACAGCTCTCCGCCAAGCATTGCCGCCCGCTCGCGGATACCGACAAGGCCTGAACCGTAGTGCCCCGCCACGGCCGGGTCAAAGCCTGCGCCATTATCACGCACCTCGAGACTGGCGGAGGTCCCGGTCTCGCGATAATGAATGGACACAACCGAAGCTTGGGAATGACGGCTGACGTTGGTCATACACTCTTGCAGGATGCGATACAGGGCCGTGGCCACCTCGCCCTTGACCACACCGTCGTCGGCAGGCTCAGAATGCCATTTCACATCCAGGCCGTCGCGGCCAGGCCATCGTGACAGCAACCACTCGGCGGCCGCTTCGAAGCCCAGGTCATCCAATATGGGCGGCCGCAGATTGGAGGAAATTTCCCGGACTTTTTCGACAGCATCGTCAACGGACTCAATGGTGCTCTCCAGATGCTGGCGGTGTTCGCCAGTCAACTCGTCCATCTGATCGACCGCCAGATTCAGATTGAGTTTCAGCGCTGTCAGGGTCTGGCCAAGCTCATCGTGCAGATCCCGCGCTATCCGCCGCCTCTCCTGTTCCAGCACCCCCTCCTGGGCCCGGGTCAGCTGCCGGAGCTCCTCCCGGGAGTGCCTGAGCTCAGCTTCCCTGAGCTTGGTCTGGGTAATGTCGCGCTGGACCGCAGCAAAATAGGACCGGCCGCCGAGGCCGGGTGGCGGGATGGGAACTATCTCAATTTCATTCCAGAACGGCACGCCATCCTTGCAGTAGTTAACCAGCACCTCCTTGATCGGCTCCCGTCGCTCCAGAGCTTTCCGGATCCGCCGCAGAGCCGCTCTGTCCGTGTCCGGCCCCTGGAATATTCGAGGCGTGTTACCAAGAACCTCGTCCGGACGGTAGCCCGTCATCCGTTCCACACCTTCGTTCACATAAACGATTCTTGGGCCGGGCGGGTCCAGCGGATCTGTCTCGGTAATGATGATCACGTCGTGAATCTGCGTCATGCAGGCCTGTAGCAGCCGGCGGCTCTCTTCCAGCCGGTATCTTTCGGTCTTGTCCCGTGCCACTCCGAACACGCCGGTTACCTTTCCGTCGATCAGAATCGGAATATAGGTCACCTGTAGCCGGGCTTTTCGACCATTGGGGTTTCGTACACTGCAACGGTAGCTGGAGGGGCTTCCCTCCAGCGCTGCCTCGAAGCTCTCCTTTGCTGCTTTCCGGTCCCGCTCATCCACCAGATTATCCCAGTGGTAATCACACAACTGTTGTTCGGGGTAGCCGGTCAATTCTTCCGTGCAGCGATTGGTCTCCACCAGCCGACCCTGCAAATCCATGCTGCAGACAGCGTCTGGGTTCTGTGAAAACAGGGAGCGAAAACGCTGCTCATTGACAGCAATGCGTTCGGACAGGCATCGATAGTCGGTAATATCCGCCAGCTGGACAAAGCGTGAACCGTCGGCGAACGCGCTTCGTGCCAGGGTAAGCCGATAAAGGCGCTCCCGGATCGTCGCCTCCAGCTCGCAGGCTTCGTGCAGAAGCGTACCGGCATAGGATAGCCGCCAAACCAATTCGGCCCTGGCCGCCTCATCCAGGTAGTCAGGCAACAGTGTATTGCGCTGAAAGCCGGCACTGAGCTTCTCTGCGGTATTATTCAGATCTGCAATGCGGCCATCGGGTGCAATCTGCAGAACCGCCCCCGGAAGGGCACCTATCGCGATCACACTCTGTGGCCCCATCTATTTCCTCCTGACTATTCACGACACTCATTTACTAAACTGTAGCATGCGGAACGCGTGCTCTCAGGTCCGCAGCCGGCCTCAGGAAGCAACGGACTTCCCCGGGTAACGCCCAACAATCGCTTCTGCCATCTCGCCCAAAGGCAGCACCTCCATGGCGGCGCCAATCTCGATCGCCTCCCGGGGCATGCCGAACACCACCGAGCTTTCCCGATCCTGGGCTATGGTGTAGGCGCCGGCCTGGCGCATGGCCAGCAATCCCTGGGCGCCGTCGTCGCCCATGCCCGTCATGATAATGCCCAGGGCATTGCGCCCGGCGGTATTGGCAACGGAACGGAACAGGACATCCACCGACGGTTTGTGCCGGTTTACCGGGGGGCCATCGGCCACACCAACGCGGTATTGGGCACCACTGCGACGAAGCTGCATGTGCCGGCCGCCAGGGGCAACCAGAACAAGCCCGGGGATCACCCGGTCGCCGTCCACCGCCTCGCGCACCTCGCAGCGGCACAGCTGGTTCAGGCGTTGGGCAAAGGCCGCGGTGAACTTTTCGGGCATGTGCTGCACCACGACTATGCCAGGGCAATTGGCCGGCAACCGGGTCAGCACGGCCTCAAGCGCCTGGGTACCTCCGGTGGACGTGCCCAGTGCAACAACCTGATCGGTGGTTCGCGACATGGCCACCGGCGCCGACGACTTCTGCGCGCTGACAGCCACAGGACGCTGGGCACGGACGATCCCGGACTTTGCCCGGGCCGCCGCTTTCAGCACCTGCACCATGTGCCTGCCGCCCGATTCCAGGAAATCCCTCAAACCGATCTTCGGCTTGGTAATGATATCCACGGCACCGGCAGACAAGGCCTGAAGCGTGGTGTCCGCGTCTTTCTCCGTCAGCGTGGAACAGATCACCACCGGAGTCGGCCGTTCCTTCATCAGCTTGCGGAGGAAAGTAATCCCGTCCATCCGGGGCATTTCAACGTCCAGGATGATGACATCCGGCCAGTCCCTCTGCATTTTCTGCAGCGCAAAGATCGGATCGGGCGCGACACCGGAAACCCGGATTCCGGGATCTTCAGTCAGTAACTGGGTGAGTACCTGGCGAACAACCGCAGAGTCATCAACAATGAACACAGAGACCGGTTGACTCATGCCACACCTCCTGATCGGGTCGGGCAGACGGTAGCAGCCCGGCCATCGCCCTGGCGGACCCAGACATCGCCGTCGGCAATATTGAAGGACAGCTGGCGGTAGCCGGTTCCGCCCAGGCTCCGGGCGCCCACCCGCAAGCCATGGCGGACCATCAGTGCCTCGGCAGCCGCAACGTTTCGCCTTGCCACAGAACTGCCCTGGGGGCCTACATCGAACATGCTCGCCCCCCCAAACAACTTTGCCTCATACTCCCCGGCCCGGGTGTCATGCTGCCTGATTTCCGAGATAAGCAGGTCAAGGGCGTCGTCGCCGTAGCGGGCATTGAGTTCACCGCCCTCTTCCGCCCGGCCCGGCAACATGTAGTGGCACATGCCACCCAGCTTCCGGGCCGGGTGCCAGACCGTGACTGCAATACAGCTGCCGAGAGTGGTGCGAATGCGGGTGTGCCTGTCCCCGAAGTACCACTCGCCGGGATGCAGAAAGATATCGATCCCGGAACCCAGTTCTGTTGTCATCTTTTCTTCCGGTAAACTGACGGCATTACCGCCTCAAGACCATCCTGAAGCCCGTTCAGGGTCTCCGAATGGCCGATGATCAGGTACCCGCCGGGCCTGAGACAGGCCTGCAACCGGGCAACAATCTGCTGTTTGGTGTCGGCATTGAAATAGATCATCACGTTGCGCAGGAAGATCACATCAAACAGCCCCACCTCCGGCAATCTTGTGTTCAGATTGATCTGTCGGAAATCCACTTTGGCCCGCAAGGGCGGGTCCACCATGAGGGTACCCGCCGCCTCGCCAACGCCTTTCAGGCAATAGCGCTTGAGAGTCTCCGGCGGAATCCGGTCGGTCCGTGCCATCGGGTATCTCCCTGAGCGGGCCCTCTGCAATACCTGGGTGCTGATATCCGAGGCCAGTATTTCCCAGCCGCTGTCCCCCAAGGCGTCAGAAAGCACCATGGCAGCGGAATAGGCTTCCTCGCCGCTGGAGCAGGCCGCGCTCCACAACCGGAACCGCTGGCCCCGGGAACGTTCCGGCAGAATCCGGTCCCGGAGAAACTCGAAGTGCCTGGGTTCCCGGAAGAAATAGGTTTCGTTGGTGGTCAGCAGATCAACAGCCGTCTGCTTCTCGGCCGCATTACGCCGCAGGTAGTTCCAATACTCGCCATAGCTGCCGAGCGCCAGCTCCTTGATCCGCTTCGACAGCCGTCCGGCAACCATGGTTCGTTTGCTGTCGGGCATGTGAATGCCGGCCACGGCAAAGATCATTTGCTGGAAATTCCGGAACTCAGCTTCGCTAAGCACCGGAGCGGCGTTCACGGCAAATGCGGGTCGTGCTTCAGCTGTCGAGACCATGGCCGTTAACATCCCCAATCGAGGCCAGTTCGGCCATTTCCCGGGTATTCAGTGCCTGCTGGACATCCAGCAGGATCACGAACTGGCCCTGGACCTTGCCCATGCCGGCGATGAAATCTGCGCGGACCCGGGCACCAAAGCTCGGTGCCGGCTCTATGTCCGCCGGCTGGATTTCCAATACTTCTGACACCGCGTCGACGATCACGCCAATCTCCTGCAGCGTCTCTTCCCCTGCCGCTTTGCCCTCCACTTCTAGGATGACAATGCAGCTGCGCCGGTTGATGTCGCTCTCTCCCCGCCCGAACCGGGCGGAAAGGTCGATCACCGGTACCACACTGCCACGCAGGTTGATCACACCCCGCACGAAATCCGGCATCATGGGCACTGTGGTAAGACTGCCGTACTCGATGATCTCCCGGATGTGCAGAATACCCACCGCGAACATTTCGCGGCCAATCTGAAAAGTCAGGTACTGGTTCTGGTCTCCGGAGGCGTCCGCGATGCGGACCACCTCTTCATGTCTTTGTGGCTGACTCATAACACCTCCGGTCAGAACCGCACGTAAGCGGACGCGTCAAACTCTTCGTTGCCACGGGCCGGATTGGCGACCTTCCAATCCTTGCCTGAAGCTTTTCCCTGGCGGGGCTTTGCCGGCGGCTGTGTAGCAAAGCCGCTGTCATTGACCTGGAAGAAGGCCATGGCCTGCTGCAGCTGTTCAGCCTGGGATGACATTTCCTCGGATGTGGCCGCCAGCTCTTCCGAAGCGGACGCATTCTGCTGGGTAATCTGGTTGAGTTGCTCCATGGCGCCGTTGATCTGCTCAACGCCCGCGGACTGCTCGCTGGAAGCAGCTGCAATTTCCTGGACCAGATCCGAGGTTTTCTGAATCGAAGGCACCATTTCCGTCAGCAGGCGACCGGCACGCTCGGCCAGCTCCACCGACGAGCCGGCCACTTCGCCGATTTCCTGGGCGGCCACCTGGCTGCGCTCGGCCAGCTTACGGACCTCAGCGGCCACAACCGCAAAGCCCTTGCCATGCTCACCGGCCCGGGCTGCTTCGATGGCAGCGTTCAGTGCGAGCAGGTTGGTCTGATAGGCAATGTCGTCAATGATCGAGATCTTCTCGGCGATGCTCTTCATGGCGGTAACCGTCTGCCCGACAGCTTCGCCGCCTTCGACTGCTTCCTTGGCCGCCTTGCTCGCCATACCATCGGTGATGGAGGCGTTTTCAGTGTTCTGGCTAATGGATGCGGTCATCTGCTCCATGGAGGCGCTGGTTTCCTCGACGCTGGAAGCCTGCTCGCTGGATGCCTGGGACAGCGACTGACTGGTGGCGCTAACCTCTTCAGAAGCAGATGCCAGATTATCGGCTCCGGAACGGACCTCGGAAATCACCTGCGAAAGCTTCGCGACCATGCGCTGCATGGTCTCCATCATCTGGCCGATCTCATCGCGGCTGCGCGCTTCCACTTTCACCGTGAGATCGCCATCAGCGAGGCTGGTCGCTGCAGCCATGGCTTCACGAATGGCTCCGGTAATGCTGCGGGCAATCGCGTAGGCCAGACCCAGGCCAAGCAGGATGCTGACCGACAGCAGAACAATCACTGCGATCTGTGCTGCAGAATATGCCTCGCTTGCTGCATCACTGGCAGCCCTACCCATTTCTGCGTTCCAGGATGCGCTGCGATCAATGGCATCGCTGATACTGTTGTAGGACTGTCGCGATTCGCCCCTGTAATATGCCATTGCCTGCTCTGTATTGCCGCTAAGCGAGAGCGACAGAAGTTTTTGGTGATCCGTCTGATAGCTATTCCATGCCGTCTGATACTGATCAAACAGGGCTTTCTCCTCGGGAAGCGTCAACAAGGCTGCAAACGTTGCGGTAACCGCCTCCAGCCGCGCGGTGATGTCATCCATCCGCTTTTCATTGCCATCCATTTCCTCGTCGGTCTGGGAGATGATGTGCTCAAGCTCAAAGCGACGGTAATCGCCAATCAGGGAATCCATGGTCTGGGCGGCGCCCACCGACACCATCCAGTTATCCGCCAGCTCGTTGGCAGAATCGTTCATGGTAGACATCTGCATCAGCGCATAAACGCCGGTGGCAAGGAACAGCACCAGGACGATCCCAAAGGCGCCCATCAGCTTGGTAAAGATTCGGAGGTTATTTAACAGACTCATTGGGTTCGATCCCCTGTGGAAGACAACGTCATAATTGGTTGATACGCATTCCATGCGATTTCAGTGATACCTGTTCCCGAAGACTTATCTGGGAAATCAGGGCCGGTACATCCAGAATCAAAGCTACCTGCCCGCTTCCCAGAATGGTGGAACCGGACAAGCCTTTCAGATGAGAGAAAATGCCGCTCAGGGGTTTGATCACGGTCTGGTGTTCCCCCAGCAGCTGGTCCACGATCAGCCCGGCCTTCTGGCCTGAATGCCGGACCACAATGATGTTCTGGCGCCGGCCGGGCGCACCCGGAACACTGAACTGCTCACGCAACCGGATCAGGGGAAGCACCTCCTGGCGCAGGTTGATGTAATCCTGGTCGGCGCTGAGCTTCTGCTGTTCCGCACTGAGTTCGGTACACTCGACCACCATCTCCAGCGGAACCACGTAGGTGGCATCGCCCACCCTGGCCAGGAAGCCGTCGATAATCGCCAGGGTCAGCGGCAGCCGGATCCGGAAGGTAGTACCACCGGCAACACCCGGAGACACCAGTTCCACCATGCCACGGAGACCTTCGATATTGCGGCGCACCACGTCCATGCCCACGCCGCGGCCGGACAGATTGGTGACCTGCTCAACCGTGGAGAAGCCGGGCTCGAAGATGAGGTTGAACACCTCCTGATCGGTCAGGCTGGCATCCGCCTTGACCAGTTCCCGCTCCACCGCCTTGGCGAGCAGTCTGTCCCGGTTCAGGCCGCTGCCATCATCACTGACCTCAATCATGACGGCGCCGGATTCATGATAAGCATTCAGATGAACACGGCCCCGGGCGGGCTTGCCCTTTTCAAGGCGAATACCGGGCATCTCGACCCCGTGGTCGCAGGCGTTTCGAACCAGATGGGTCAGAGGGTCGGCAATTTTCTCAACCACTGTTTTATCCAGCTCGGTCTCGGCGCCGGTGATAACCAGCTCTATGTCCTTCCCGAGTTCGGAAGAGACATCGCGAACCACGCGCTGGAAGCGCTGGAAGGTTTCGCCAATCGGCACCATGCGAAGGTCGAGGGAACTGTCGCGAATTTCTTCAACGAGAAGATTCAGGTTGGCCGCGGACTCCCGGGCAGAGGCGTCGCCGGAGCGGTGCGCGTCCATCGACACAGTCGCCGAGGCAATGACCAGCTCGCCCACCAGGTTAATCAGGTTGTCGAGCTTGTCAGCCTGGATCCGAAGGTGCTGGACCGATTTCTTCCGGCGGCCCTGTTGCGGATCGAGAGGCTCTTCAAGGCCCGCGCCGTCGCTCGGTCCACCGTTCCGGGCCGGCTTTTCCGGTTTCCCGGGGCAAGTCGGACCCGGCGCAGAGGAAGAATCGGCCTCCTCAATCCGGAGTTGATAGAGATCCCCGGCGAATTCAAACACATCTTCAATGGCGGTGCGGTTGGCGGGGCTTCGGAGGGCGAGGTCAAACCCCAGGTAGCAGGCTTCCGGATCAAACACATCCAGTGCTGGCAGGGCCTTATCAAGGACTGTGACCTGCTCCAGCTCCCCCAGTGTGCCCAGGAAGCGGATGAAACCCAGTGGATCCATGCCATGGCGCAGGGCATCGGCATGGACCCGGATCTGAATTCGCCATAACCCACCGTTATTGGAAGGTGCGGCTGTAACCTGGGTTATTTGCTCGTCCTGATTCGGCGCGAGCGATTGGAAGGGTTCCAACTCGGCCAGAAGGGTAGCGCCTGCCGGTTCGAACTGAATGGCGTCGGCGGGCGCGGGCACTTCCACCAGCAGGCTGATATGGTCCCGGCAACGGAGAAGGAGGTTGGCCAGATCGCGGCTCAGGTCCATTTCACCCGCCCGCAACCGGTCAAGAACGTTTTCCACCACGTGGGTAAAGTTCACCACATGATCCAGCCCAAACATACCGGCGGAACCCTTGACGGTATGCACGCAACGGAACAACGCATTCTGCAGTTCGGCTTCGCCCGGGCGGGTCTCAAGCTCCAACAGAATGTGCTCCATATCCGACAACAGCTCGCGGCTCTCATCCAGGAAGGTTTGCAAGGCCAGATCCATGTTCATTGCGCAGGCTCCAATCCGGCCAGTCCCAGCACCTCGCGGACTGCATCGCTGTGATTCACCAGAGCCACAGGTTCATTGGCAGGCGTACGCAACCGCCTGGCAAGCAGCAGGATCTGTAAACCGGCGGTATCCAGCTCGGTGACCCCGGCCAGATCAACGTTCCTGAGCTCGCCGGTGCCAAACGCCCGGCAGAGATTCTCGGAAGCGGTGTTGGCCTCATAGATGGTCAGCTCACCCTGAAACGACAGACAACCTGTCTCGGCATTGAAGTTCAGAAAAGCGCTCATGGACCCACCAGCTTGTTGACTGCCGCCAGCATTTGCTGGGGCTGGAAAGGCTTGACCATCCAGGCCTTGGCACCGCCGGCCTGGCCCTGCATTTTCTTGTCCTCGGCGGACTCGGTGGTGAGCATGATCACCGGGGTGAACTTGTACTCCGGCCGGGATTTGACTTCCCTCAGGAAGGTCAGGCCATCCATATTGGGCATGTTCACATCCGAGATCATCAGATGGACCCGTTGGCCATTGAGCTTGCTGAGGGCATCGCGCCCGTCGCAGGCCTCAATTACGTCAAAACCAGCCCCTTTGAGGGTGAGTGACACCACCTGCCGGATGGAGGCCGAGTCGTCAACAATCAGAATATTTTTAGGCATATTTTGGAATCCGCTATCTGTCGGGCTTTCTCCGGCCTCGGAGCCGGGTCCGGATTGATTCAAAAAAAGGTGATTTCACCACTCGCTGCTGCCGGCTGGGCTGTCTTTTTACGGCCGTGATTGCTCCGTTCTTCTGCCATGGCGTAGGAGGCCTCCATGTCTTTCATCAGGAAATCAACATCCAGGGTGTCGCCAGAGACCATCTGATCCCCTGCCTTGGAAATACTGGCGTGAACGTGGGCCAGTATCTGGCTGGTACGGTCCTGGAACTGGAGCTGAATGAGCGCATTGTCGACTTGTGACTGAATACCGACATTGGTGCGCCGCAGGGACTCGGCTGAGTCCACCAGTCGGGTGCCCAGCCCTTTAAAGTCAGCGAGCACACGTTCGATGGTTGTCTCCGAGGAGCGGACGGACTCGCCATCCCGGCCACTGGACTCCTGAGCCGCGCTGACGGCAGAGCGTATGGAGTCACCGATGTAACCCACCTTGGTGCTGATCCGCTCGCCCGTCTCGGCAGAAAGCCGGGACAACTTACGGACTTCATCGGCGACCACCGCAAACCCACGCCCGTGTTCACCGGCCCGGGCCGCCTCTATGGCGGCATTCAAAGCGAGCAGATTGGTCTGGCCGGCGATCGTGGCAACGTCCTGGGCCATGCTGTCCAGTTCGTCCACAAAGGTATCCAGACCATTGATCTGGCGGAGCAGGCCGTCCCGATCGTCCAAGGCGCCCCGCAGGGTGTTTACCACCGACTGGAGCTCATTCCCGGCCTTGCCGAAGGCACTGCCCATCCCGCCCTCGAGGGAATCGGCCACCTCCGAGGACATCGCGGTGGCACTGTGCAATTCCTGGGCAAGATGGCTGAAGCAGGAGGTCAGGTCGGTAATGGCGGTTTCTGTTTGTCCGCGGGCGGTTTCAATCTGCTGATTCCAGACAGGAAGAAGCTGTTTACCCAGCTGGATCTGACCGTTGCGGAAGGGTTTCTGCGCCCCTGAAGCGGCGGAGACCTGCTCGTCCATATTCGCGTGGACGCCGCGGGACCAGCGGCGGACCATGGTTCTGGCCGACAGACTTGCAGCAACGGTGACCAAAGCCAGGGATATGGCCAGCGCAAGGCCGGCTGGTGTTGGCATCAGAAACAGCGTAAACACCGCTGCAAGCGCACCCGGCGCGGCGGTGACTGTCATTAGCAGTGATTCAGGAAAACGAGGAATGTTGGTCACGACTGGCTCCCATTTCTATGGGGGCCATCGTGCTCCTGGCGGCAGCAAGCCAACAATCGGCGCAGCCCCCGATATTCAATAGGGCTGGCGTAGTGCTGGTGTAGGGAATGGCCTACGGCGGGATAGGGCTGCCAAACCCGGGTTGAAGGGCTCTCACTGCCGACTCGCCGACTTCATCCTGGTTTCGCCCTTCGGCGGGGAATGCCCCGGGTGCTGATGACCTTGTCCCGGACATCCAGCGCCAGCAGCAGCTCCTCCTCAATATGGTGAAGCATCGGGCAGCGGTCATGATCCACAATTGCCTGCAAGGTACGCCCGACCCTCTCCTGGATCAACAGATCAGTGTCCACAAACCCCAGGCCCAAGCGCTTGGATCAGATGCTGTCAGTCCGCTTTTCCGTGTCCTTTTCAAGCTCCTTCTCGGTGTTATTCCACTGCTCCGAAAGAGCTTCATAGGCCTCAGAAAACCCCTTCCGGGCGCGTTCCCACGCAGATGCTGAACTGGCTTTGAGTTCCTGATACCAGCTCTGAACGCGTGCCCTCTGCTCCCGCAATGACTCCAGACTCTTCTGGGCCCGCTCACGGGCGGTGTCGCTCATGTCGTCCCAGTTTTCGGAGAGTTGTTGCTCGAGCTCTTCGATGCGCCGGTCCAGGGCAGACAGTGTTTCATTGATGGAATCTTCTGCCTGCTCTTTCTGGTCGGCACCGTACTCCTTCAAAGCCTCGCCCAGCTCCTGGGTTTCCTGCTTTAACGACTCCACAGATGAGTCTGAGGAGGACTGCGCCATAACTGTCCCTGAAAGCAGTCCTGTCATTATCAAGGTAAGGGCATAAACTGTTCGCTTCATCATCATTCACCACTCCTGGATGTCTTCCTGAACATTAGCAGCACTCTCTGGTTCTATGCACCTTAACTCGAGTATGGCCTCCTCTCCGTTTGCAAGGTTTCAGTGCTGATTTGAAAACAGTCCCTCGACAACTGCCTCGCAAACCTCGTCCTGGTTCAGGCCCGCACCTTGCACGACCAGGTCTGCGTAGCGGGAGTACAAATCAAATCGCTCAACGAACAAGGCCTTGAGTGACTGATCCGGGCGTCGGGATATCCCCCTCATGCTGTGATCGCCGATACGCTCGATGACCAGATCAAGCGGGATGTCCAGAAACACCACCACTCCGGTTGCCTTGAGATGTCCCATGGCTGCCGCACTGTAGACCGCGCTGCCGCCGGTACTGATGACCTTGTGCCGGACATTCAGCGCCAAAAGCACCTCTTCCTCGATATGGCGAAGGGGCTGGTAGCCATCGTGATCCACGATGTCCTGCAAGGTACGCCCTGCTCGTTCCTGGATCAGCAGGTCGGTATCCACGAACCCCATTCCCAGCCTCTTGGCCAGCAGGACCCCGACGGTACTCTTGCCGCTGCCGGGCATACCAATCAGAATGATGTTCGAGGTGTCAGTCTGGGAATCCATCAAGCCTCCGGCAAATGAGAACTGGCAAACACTCCTGGAAACGTAACAGTTTTCCGACAAATTGTGCGGTTTCCCGACAGGTTTAAGGCCGTATAATCCGGGTATCGCCAACGCACTCCATGAATGCCGACCGGAACCCCATGGACACAGAATGAGAACAGGCCCGTCATATCGTGCAATTTATCTTGCCTCGCTGACCTTTGCAGGTCTGATGGTTGCTACCTTCCCGAGCCTGGCAGACAGCGTCAAGCGCATTGTCCATCCCGATGGCACGGTCGAGTTCACCAACGTGAAAGGCAGCAGCCAGCCCAGGGCCTCGACCGGTAATGACACGGTCTACCGGTACACCGACCAGAACGGTGTCGTCGCCTACAGCAGCGTGCAGCCGGCGGGTACCGAATTCGATGTTATCCGGTTCCATTGCTACGCCTGTGATCCGGAGTCCACCGTGGACTGGCGCAAAACGCCGCTGTTTACGACGCCTTACCGGGACGAAATCAGAACCGCTGCGCAGGAATACGGTGTCGATCCGGCCCTGGTTCGGGCGGTGATCCATGCCGAATCAGCCTTCAACGCCAAGGCCATTTCACCGGTGGGGGCCCAGGGGCTGATGCAATTGATGCCGGGAACGGCTAAAGAAGTGGGGGTTGCCAATGCCCTGGTGGCCGCCGACAACATTCGGGGCGGCGTGACCTATCTGGCCAAGATGCTTGAGCGCTTTGACGGCGATATCCGGCTGGCCACCGCCGCCTATAACGCCGGCCCTGGTGCCGTTGGCCGGTATGGGGGCGTGCCTCCTTACGCCGAAACCAGAGCCTACGTCGAGCGGGTGGGCATCCTCCACGAACGCTACGCGGCCCGGTAACAACCGCACCAACTTGGCGAGATTGTTACCGGAGAGTGGACTGCAGCCTTATTCCTATTCAGAGGCTGCAATCAGGCTCGCGTTACCACCGGCGGCCGTGGTGTCCACACACAGGTGGCGTTCGATCACATAGCGCTGATCCAGGGTATGCTCGGCAATCACCGGCAGCAGTGCCCCGTCCCGCTTGGCAAGCGCCTCACGGTACTGTTTCAGCAAATCCTGCCCGGCGCAGCTGACCACCGCCTCAAAGCCATTGACGGTTGCCAGCGCTTCCGGCTCCAGCAGCCCTTCCGCACCGGCAATCGGCAGACCGGCCCTGGCGGCGGTGTCGACAGTTTCCTGAACGCCCGGGGCAATAACCACCACCTTGTTACCCTGGGACAAGGCGGTACCGGCCTGCTCCAGAGCGGTTTCCCTGTCTGGCCCCAGACAGAGCACCACTCCACGGGCATGATTGGACAGGCGGTTGGTCTCACCCGTTGGTCCCGGCAGCGCTTCCACATGGGCATCCAGCGGCTCCGGCACATCTCCGAAGATCGGCTTGAGCACCTCGATCCGGGATTCCGGCCTGGGCGCGGCCAGTTTGTCGAGCTGGCCAATCAGCTTCTGGAGCTGCTTGGCGTCCACCTTTTTGGCGCCTGGATCCGCCTCGCGCTCGACCGTTTTACCTTTCAGGAAACGGCGCACGTACTGGGGACCACCGGCTTTGGGGCCAGTCCCGGACAGGCCTTCACCACCAAAGGGCTGGGAGCCCACGATAGCGCCGATCTGGTTCCGGTTCACATAGGTGTTACCGACCTTGATCCGGCTGCTGATTCGCTCCACCCGACGGTCAACCCGGCTGTGAATACCGAAGGTCAGCCCGTAGCCTTTTGCGTTGATCGAATCCACTACCTTGTCGATGTTCTTCGCTTCGAAGGTGGCAACGTGAAGTACCGGTCCGAATATTTCCTCTTCCATCTCTTCGATGCCACTGACACTCAGCACCGCCGGCGACACAAACAGGCCCTTCTCGGGAACCGGAAGTTTCTTCAGGAGCTTGCCATTGCGCTCGAATTTGTCACAGTGATCGACAATCTTCTTGCGGGCATTTTCGTCAATGACCGGGCCCACGTCGGTGGACAGCAGCCAGGGATCGCCAATACCAAGCTCTTCCATGGCGCCATACAGCATTTCCAGAAGGCCGTCGGCAATGTCCTTCTGCACGTACAGCATCCGCAGCGCCGAACAGCGCTGGCCGGCGCTCTGGAATGAGGACGCCAGTACATCCCGGACAACCTGCTCCGGCAACGCGGTGGAATCCACAATCATGGCGTTCAGGCCACCGGTTTCCGCCACCAGTGGCGCGTCTGGCGCCATGTTTTCGGTCATCACCTTGTTGATCCGCTGCGCGGTTGCGGTGGAGCCGGTAAAGCACACGCCACTGACCCGTGGATCGGAGGTCAGCGCCGCACCCACGGTAGCCCCGGTACCCGGCAGCAACTGGATGACATCGGTCGGAATACCGGCCTGGTGCATCAGTTCCACCGCGCGGATTGCCAACAGGGATGTCTGCTCGGCCGGTTTGGCCACCACAGTGTTACCCGCTGCCAGGTTAGCCATGATCTGCCCGGTGAAAATCGCCAGCGGGAAGTTCCAGGGCGAGATACAACACATCACGCCGCGGGCCTCGCCGCTGTCTTTGTATCGTATGGCCTCATTGGCATAGTACTGGGAGAAGTCGACCGCCTCGCGGACTTCGGCAACGGCATCCAGCAGAGACTTGCCGGCCTCCCGGGTGGTCAGTGCAAACAGCTCGTCGACATTCTCCTCATAGAGATCACCAACCTTTCGTACGCAGGCTGCGCGCTCCTCTACGGATTTCTGCGACCAGCTTTTGAAGGCTTCGGCAGCGGCGGCGATGGCGGTGTCCACGTCGGCATCAGAGGCCTGGGTTACATGCCCGACCAGATCATCCGGATCCGCCGGATTGCGCACCACCTGTACCTCGGTGCCGGAGACCTCACCGGCAATCACCGGGCCGCCCTTCCAGCGGTAGTCCTTGTAGGCGCCACGCCCCTTCTCGATTTCGTTCACCGTCACCGGATCGGTGATATCCCACCCCTTGGAGTTGCGACGCTGATCGCCGAACAGATTGAACGGGTGCACGATCGCCTTGCTGGAGATGTTATCGCCCATCTCCTCAACGCTGACAATCGGGTCCTTGGCAATTTCCTCGGGGGTAATGCTGGTGTCCACGATCTGGTTTACGAAGGAGCTGTTGGCCCCGTTTTCAAGAAGACGACGCACCAGGTACGCCAACAGATCCTTGTGGGGACCCACCGGCGCATAAATGCGACAGGGTACGCCACTGACCTTCAGCACTTCACTGTGCAGCGACTCACCCATGCCGTGCAGGCGCTGGAATTCGTAATTCTCCACGCCTTTGGTCTTGGCCATTTCCAGAATGGCAGAGACCGAGTGGGCGTTGTGGGTGGCGAACTGCGGGTAGATGCGGTTCGTCATGTTGAGCAGTTTGGTGGCGCAGGAGAGGAAGGAGACATCACTGCAGGCCTTGCGGGTGAACACCGGGAATCCATTCAGCCCCATGACCTGGGCCCGCTTGATTTCCGCATCCCAGTAAGCACCCTTGACCAGACGCACCATGAACTTGCGGTCGTGCTTCTCGGCCAGCCCATAAAGCCAGTCGATCACGAATGAGGAACGCTTGCCATAGGCCTGAACCACCACGCCGAAGCCATCCCAACCGGCCAGCTCGGGATCGGCCACCAGTGCTTCGATCACATCCAGAGACAGATCAAGACGGTCCTGCTCTTCCGCATCGATGTTGAAGCCCATATTGGCAGCCGCTGCCATCTTCACCAGCTCGCGGGCACGGGGCAGCAGCTCGTTCATGACCCGCTCCTTATTGCCGTACTCGTAACGGGCCAGCAGCGCAGACAGCTTCACGGAAATGCCCGGATTCTTGCGCACATCCCCTTTGCTCGCCTTGGTGATACTCTTGATCGCGTTGGCATAGGCGTCGTAATAGCGTTTGGCATCGTCGTCGGTGCGGGCTGCTTCGCCCAGCATGTCGTAGGAATAGGTGTAGCCCTTGTCCATGTACTCTCTGGCTTCGTCCTGTGCTTCCTCGATATCGCGTCCTAGGACAAACTGGCGGCCCATTTCCTTCATGGCCTGGCCGGCAACGGTACGGATAACCGGCTCGCCAAAGCGCTTGAGCAGCTTGCGGAGGGTGTCGCCCACGGTGTTGCGCTCGGAGTCTTTCAGCAGGTTGCTGGTCATCAGCAGGGCAACAGTGGCGGTATTGATGAGCGAGGAGGCTGCCTTGCCCACGTGGCTGCCCCAGGCACCGGAGGTGATCTTGTCTTCGATCAGCTCGTGAATCGTGGTGTTGTCCGGCACACGCAGCAGCGCCTCAGCCAGGCACATCAGGGCGACGCCTTCTTTGGTTGTCAGGCCATACTCCGCCAGGAATTTTTCCATGATGGTGGATTTGGCACTCTTGCGGACATTCCGAACCAGGTCGGCCGCGCGGGCAGAAATGGCATCCCGCTCGGTCTGGGACAACTGAGCGCCAGCAATCATCTCGTGGATCACCTTGTGCTCATCAGCAAGAATGTAGTCACGGATCGCCTGCCGGCTATCGACAAGCTCCGGCGTCTCTGATTGCTGCGGTCTCATAGTTGTACCCTCTCAGTTGTTTGTCTCTCCGGCATTCTACCTAGATGGAGAAAGACTATTTCTCTGTAAAAAACAGAAAAGCGTATTGTTACGTCTTTTTTACCTTTTCAAAATTTAATATTTTCCTCAGGAAATCTTAACCTTCAGGCGTTTTGCCTGCCCTGTTTATGCTAACCCGCCTTCAAAGCCAGCTCCCTGAGCATTCCATGGGCCACCGAGAAAACAGCACAGTCCACATCACTGGCGGCTTGCATATCGCTGAGCATTCGCTTCCATCTTCCCAGCAGCGCCTGCTTGTCGCCGCGCCAGGCGTCGAGGCGCTGTTCCGGCGAGCTGTCACCGGCCACCGGCTCGGAAAACACGCTCAGGGTGAGATTCCGCAGCTGGTGATCGAGCTCGTCCCGGAAATGAATGGTCGCCAGAACCTGCCAGTGGCCATTGGCCCGGAAGGCCCGCATCTGCCGGTCCAGCCAGGTCAGATTCAGGCTTTCACCAAGCCGGAAATACACCCAGGCCACCGATTCCAGTGGCTGGCCCAGCTGACGGGAAATTTCAATCATATCCATCAGCCAGTAGCGGCTTTCGGCGGAAGCGCACCAGGCTGACAGATCCCCGGGAACCTTGCGCTTACAATATTCAGCATAGCGTTCCTGCCACCGACTTGCAGGAATCACCGATTCGAGACGGTCCTTCGAGGCCAGGACATCGGCCAGGGGTGCCCGGTAATGATCGATGCAGGCCCCCGGATCTAACGCCTGGCGGCGATTCTGCAACAACCAGCTGGTGCTTCGGGTCGCCAGACGGATCGCATCGGCAAACAATTCTGCCTGCACCTCCGCACTGATTTTTCCGTCCAGCGATTCTATGGCCTCCCAGTGGGCGTCTACGTCGTGGATTCGCAGAGAGATCAGGTAGGCTTCGGCAATCCGGCCGGCATCCGCACCGGTGGCACTGCGAATCCGGTCAAACCAGGTAATGCCCATGCGATTCACCAGGTCATTGGCGATCTGGGTTGCCGATATTTCCGCCCTCAGCGGGTGAGCGTTCACCGCATCCGGAAAAGCCGTCAGCAAAGAGACCGGAAATGCGGAGTGCAGGGCAGCATTAAAGCGCGGATCATGAACGATCGGCGCTGCCACCAATACCTGCTTCAGCTCAATCTTGGCGTAGGACAGCAGCACGGCCAGCTCCGGCCGGGTCAGGCCAGCCCCCCGGTCCCGTCGAGCCTGCAGCTCTTCGTCGGAGGGAAGAAATTCAAGGCTCCGGTCCAGCTTGCCCTCAGCCTCCAGGCGTCGCATCAGCCGCTCATACTGGTCCGCGCTGGCCACAGCGTTATTTTGCGCCAGGCTTAACGCCATGGCCTGGCGGTAATTGTTCCTCAGGACCAGATCCGCCACTTCCGGAGTCATGGCCCGAAGCATCCCGTTGCGCTCGGGCAGCGTCATCCGCTGCCGATGTACCAGGTCGTTGAGCAGGATCTTGATATTGACCTCATGGTCGGAACAGTCCACGCCACCGGCATTATCAATAAAGTCACTGTTGGCCGCCCCACCCAGGCGGGCGAAGTCGATACGCGCCCGCTGGGTGACACCAAGGTTTCCGCCTTCTCCAAGCACCTTGCAGCGCAGCTGATTGCTGTCGATTCTCAGGGCATCGTTGGCCTTGTCGCCGACGTCTTCGTGGGACTCGGAGGG
>Ga0247720_100277_pt1 | contig 22238 bp, 21 predicted proteins | sample MSEWel2015_12_15_FD_189078 | JGI IMG/M metagenome (GOLD analysis project Ga0247720, IMG submission 189078) | Subsurface sediment microbial communities from gas well in West Virginia, United States - MSEEL Well Study Marcellus 3H_2015_12_15 | ecosystem: Environmental > Terrestrial > Deep...
AACTAGAGCGGAATATCACTTATAAATACGCTTTTAGTTGTTCAAACATGTGGGACCACCTCTTTTATTTTTAATTGCGAATCATGATGAAAAAATACTTTGATCTTTTTCGCTAAGGTTAAATCTCTAACACAACAATAAAATAATCAAAATTTAGCTTTAAGAAACTATTTCATCATCGCCACACAGAAATAAGGAATACTCATGCCTTCACTAAAAATTAACTTGTTATACGGTTCAGTTGCAATAACTATGGGCATGGCAAGTACCTTTGTATGGTCAGAGGAATCTAGTAATGATCAAATTGAACCTTTACCTGTAATTAAAGTCGAAGCTACTCGTACTGACACGCCTTATATGCAAACACCAGCATCTGTTTATCGAATTGATGCCCCTAAAAATGATCAATCTTTGCAGGTTAATTTAACAGAACTTGTTAAGGGGATTCCGAGCGTTCAATTACGTAATCGGGAAAATTATGCTCAAGACTTGCAGCTATCAATGCGTGGTTTTGGTGCTAGATCGACCTTTGGGGTGCGGGGAATACGTTTATATGTTGATGGAATACCTGCAACGATGCCTGATGGGCAGGGGCAAACTTCTAACATTGATATGAATAGTTTGAGTCATTTAGAGGTTTTGACTGGACCATTTTCTTCACTGTATGGTAATTCATCTGGTGGAGCTGTTCTTGCAACTACTCGAGAGGGGCAGGGTAAAGACTCCATTGAGATGAATTATGCGGGTGGTAGCCATAATAAAAATCGTGCAGGTATCGTGTTACAGGGGGGCGCTAAAAACCAGAACGAACCGAGTTATATCGTCAGCTCCTCTTATTTCGATACCGATGGCTATCGCGACCATAGTGGCGCAAATAAAGTTTTAAGCAATGCCAAGCTGACATGGAATCTCGATGATGGTAGTAAGATCAACTGGGTCACGAACTATGTCAAGATTGATGCAGATGATCCGGGCGGTTTAACCCGTGCTGATTGGGAAAAGAATCCCAAACAGGTTGCTAAAAATGTTCTGGATTACAATGCCCGCAAAACAATTGATCAAACTCAGACAGGTTTGACTTGGTCAAAACCACTCAATGATCAAAATGAACTGTATGCGATGACTTATATTGGGCAACGTCAGGTAACACAATACCAGTCTATTCCAGATACGGTACAGAAGAACCCTAACACACCCTATCAAGCTGGTGGCGTGATCGATTTTAAGCGTGATTATTATGGTGCTGATTTCCGCTGGACAGGAAAAGATTTATTACCTAATACCCAATTCAGTGCGGGTGTTGCGATCGATGCAATGAACGAAGATCGACAAGGCTATCAAAACTTTAATGATGCGGGTGATAAAGGTATAAAAGGTGCTGTGCGCCGTGATGAACGCAATACTTTGTGGAATGTAGATCCTTATCTACAAGCATCTTGGTCTTTTTTACAAACCATGCGTTTAGATACAGGGGTGCGTTATAGCAATGTACATTACAAGTCGAAAGATCATTATATCGTTGGTTTGAACGGCGATAATAGTGGTAAGACAACATACGAAGAGGTATTACCTTCAGTTGCATTAAGCTGGCAAATCATCCCAGAAGTGCTGGCTTACGCGAGCTATGCCAAAGGGTTTGAAACACCGACTTTTACTGAAATGGCTTATCAAACAGATTCAACGAAATCTGGATTTAACTTTGATTTAAAACCAGCAACCAGCGATAACTACGAATTGGGTTTAAAATCACAAAATCAGCTCGGTGATTTTACGGTGGCTGTTTTCCAGAGCAAAACCCAAAATGATATTGTTTCTGCGGGTACTTCTAATGGACGTTCGACATTTAGAAATGCAGCTAAGACTCTTCGTGAAGGAATTGAATTTAGTTGGAATAAAAAGTTATGGAAAGATCTAGAAATCAACACGAGTTATAGTTATTTAGATGCTAAGTTTGATGCTGTCATTCCAGCTATTGGCGCAGTAAAGGCTGTTCAAAAGGGGAACGTCATTCCAGGAATTGCAAAGAACCAAGCTTTTCTTGCTTTAGCGTGGAAACCAGAACAGGGCTTCTATACAGGGATTGATGCCCAATATATGGATAAGGTCTATGTAGATGATATCAATAGTGATACAGCACCAAGTTATACTGTTGCTTCAATTTATACGGGCTATGCATGGAAGTATGCAGATTGGGGCATTAATGGCTTTGCGCGTATAGATAACCTGTTTGATAAAAACTATGCAGGCTCAGTAATTGTAAATGATAGTAATAGCCGTTTCTTTGAACCTGCAGATGGCCGGAACTGGAGTGCTGGTCTAAAAGTCTCTAAACAATTTTAAAATTATAAATATTGGCAGCACTTTTTATGTGCTGCCAATATATGATTACTTTTTAGGTGGTTGAGTTGCTACTGGTGCTGCTTTTTGAGCGGCAATAGCTTGTTCAACTTTTTCCAAAGATTCTTTAGCATTTGGAATATTTTGGGCTGCTAAGGTCTTGAATATTTTTTGAGCTTCAGGAAGATTTTGGTCAACCACATCTCCGTTCGCCATCAAATTCCCAAGAACCATTAACGATGGTGCATATCCTTTAGAGGCTAAAGAGCGAAAGCTGTTCACAGCAACCTGCTGTAGGACAGGATTTTTATTTTTATTTCCCATACCTAGATCGTAGATCGCCTTTAGGTGTATCGCTGGATAATAATTCTTTTGTATCAATGGACGTAGCTGTCGAATCGCCAATTGGTCGTACTCTGGTTTTCCTTGAGCAAATAATATCGTTGCCACCTCTACACCAGCTTCTTCTGAGCCTTGTTTCGCAGCTTTATCTAAATATATTTTATATTTCTGTGTGTCTTTCGTGATTCCAATATTGCTTTTACCATATCGATATATTTGTGCGAGTTCATAACTCGCCTTACCAAATCCTTTATTTGAGGCATCTTGAAAGTATTCAAATGCCTTTTTTTCATCTTTTGCTGTGCCTAAGCCTTGCTGAGTCATAGAGCCAAGATTGTAAATTGCTTGAGCATTACCCGATGCCGCAATTCGCTGAATTTCTTGAAAAGCAGCTGTGTAGTTTTTTGCTTCATAAAGTTGATTTGCTTTAGAAAATATTACATCAGCATTACCTTTTTCTGCAGCAAATACTGAGTTACAGGTTATGGTAATTAAACTAGCAATAAGCAATTTTTTCATCTTCTTTCCTTTTAGTTTGGTCTGCTATCACTCCTTTGCGTAGCAGAAAGCAATCTTTAACCCTAATCATAAATTTATAATCTGAAATGTAAATCTTGATTTTGTATAAGTGTTGAGTGCAATTTATTGGCTTAATTAGAGTATTAATTTCTCTAAATCTATGAAAAATATAATAACGAGTCTTAATAGAAATAATCTTATTCAAACTCTATGGGGATATTGTGAATTACTCATAAATATTCTTTACATTACGCAAGTTTAGCTTTCTAAGTAGTTACTTATTTTGTTGCAAATCAACAGGAATTGCTGCAATGCGAATTCCATTTTTTTAGAAAAACTGATATCAACTCAAAAAGTTAAATTACTGCATGAAGATTTTCGAACTGCTTGAACAGTGTGCTTATCGTCATTCAATAGATTTCATTAAGGAGTTGTAGTAAAGGATAACCATGTTATTACAGCTCCTAAAATGAAAAAGGTTTTTACAACTGTTAACTTGGTCTTGCTACATCACCATTCAAAGCCTCTGGTAAATCTAGGATGTCTAGTCCTAATTCTTCTAAAGCCGTTGGCTTGGCAATCACGAGCGCTAAATAACCATCATTAATATTTACACTATTTACAACTTCAACATCCTTATTTAGTTGTGTTGCTGGAGCAGGTAGATCACCTTTGGCATGAATTAGATGTAACCAGTGTTTAGGTTTAGCTTTAAACCAAAGACGAGCTACAATTTCTTGACCTAAATAACAGCCCTTATCAAAATGTACTCCGTCTCGCTGATGTAATCGTAATTCTTGTGGCTGGAATAAGTGTTCTGTTGTTTTACTAATCCAAGCTTGCCCTGACTTGATCACTTCAATCTGCCAAGTATAGATATCCGTTTCATTTGAAGAAAATTCTGTTTGGATCCCATGAATAGTTGGAAAAACAGAACCTATTTCTTCTAATTTCATTTTAGAAAAAGCACCAAATTTCTTAATGTGCTTGGCAAACTCTTCAGCTTGATCGTGAGTCGTAACTAGTTCAAAACTTTCTTTATTTAGCTTTTTTATCCACAAACCAAAATGAATTCGTCCTTTTAAATCGCAAATAGCAGTGTAGCGACTTTCATTTAAAGCTAAACGTTCAACATGAACCGTCACCTGACCTTGTAAAAATTTTTGTGCATCAACACCATTTAAACTAAAAGCCGTAAAAGCAAGCTCACTCATTGATCGATCCTAAACTATTTGTTCATCTAAAAACATAAAGACATTTTGCGCCATTTTTTATAAAAATGCAGCCCGAAATTCTCGATAATCGTAGCCAAATAGAAGATTAGAAGTGTCGCTATCGGTTTGAAAACCGCTATGATATTTTTAGTCAATAAAACTATGCATTAAAAATAAAAATTCAACTCATAAGATGAAGGGGAGTCAATAATGGCTAATCATTTGGGGCTTAATCGAGAGCAAATCGCTCGTGCAGCGATGCGAACCGCATTAGAAAATCAACAAGCTGAAGATAGTGTCGAGTTATTTATTCAACATCACCTCGAAGAGATTGAACCTGATTATTGGGAAAAACATTTTGGAACCAGTCAACCCAATTGTTTACAAGTTCTAGAACACTTAGTGCTTGTTCATCAATTTGAAGATGAAGACCTAGAAATAATGGAAATTTTGGATTTTAGCTTACCAGAAGAAGTAACTAACTATGTTATTTGCGTGAGTTTTGATGCTAAAGGTGAAGTGGTTGATATCTCTATGGAAAGTTAGTTTTGTCTTTTCAGGTGGTGTTTAATGGATATTCAAATTAAGAGAATTTATGAGGATTCTAAAAAATCAGATGGGTTGAGGATCCTTGTTGACCGTTTATGGCCAAGAGGAGTATCAAAGGAAAAAGCACATCTTGATTTATGGTTAAAGGAAATAGCACCATCAACACAATTACGTACTGCATTTTGCCATAAAGTAGAAAATTGGTTGGAATTCCAAGATAAGTATTATGAAGAATTGTCTAGGAATCCATGTATTAATGAGTTGGTAAACTTGGCTGAAAAGAATAAGCTAACCCTTATATATGCTGCAAAGGATCCAAACTTGAATCATGCTTTGGTGCTTAAAAATTTTATATTAGCTAAGGAAAAATGAATTTTTATAATTTTAGCAATACTTAAAATGATGTTTTGAAAAAAATTGTCTTTGATTCATAATGGCATTTTGAGTTTCTTTTATGTCTTTGCCAAATTGTCCAAAATGCCAATCAGAATATACTTATCAAGAAGCTGATTTATTTATTTGCCCTGAGTGTGCACACGAGTGGAAAGAGGGTTCTGTTGCCACAAATGAATCAGAAGAAATCATTAAAGATGCAAATGGTAATGTATTGGCTGATGGGGATAGTGTTACTGTTATTAAAGATTTAAAAATAAAAGGTTCGTCTTCTGTTGTAAAAGTCGGTACAAAAGTAAAAACGATTCGTTTAGTTCACGGTGCAAGTGATGGTCATAATATCGATTGTAAAATTGATGGTATAGGCGCTATGAAACTTAAAGCTGAATTTGTAAAGAAAGCGTAGTTTAAGCATAAGAAAAGCAGCAGAAATGTTGCTTTTCTTATAAATTACTAAATGAGAACAAAAAACAATCTTCTATAGTTTTCTACTCAACTATATTGAAATATCAATTTATAAATAACAACTCCGATAAGAGAGGTTCTCATGGCAGGTTGGTTTGAAGTCAGTCAAGCGAATGATGGGCAGTATCGCTTTGTTTTAAAAGCAGGGAATGGTGAGCCCATTCTAAATAGTGAACTTTATAAAACAAAAGCAGCAGCGCTCAATGGTATAGCATCTGTTCAAAAAAATAGTCCAGATGATGGGCGATATGAGCGAGTGGTCGCAAAAAATGATAAACCTTATTTTAATTTAAAAGCAGCGAATCATCAGGTGATTGGAACTAGCCAATTGTATTCAAGTGAACAATCACGCGATAAAGGGATTGAATCTGTTAAAAATAATGGTTCATCAGAGACCATAAAAGATTTAACTGCCTAAATTTAGAGAATAAAAAAGCCGTTTTAAAAACGGCTTTTTTGCTATCTAAGAATTAACAATTAACCAGCAAGTTTTGTGATTAACTCTTCTTTACTTAGATTGATTGATTCTTCATCACGACGACCTTTATATTCAAAAGTACCAGCGTCTAAGCCTTTTTCACCGATTACAATACGATGAGGAATACCCATCAATTCAAGATCAGAGAACTTAACACCAGGGCGTTCATTACGGTCATCTAATAACACGTCATAACCTTGGGCTTGTAATTCAGCATAAAGTGCTTCTGCTGCCTCAAGAGTACGCGGTGACTTATGAGCATTCATTGGAACGATTGCAACTTCGAATGGTGCGATTGCTTGTGGCCAAATAATGCCTTTATCGTCAAAGTTTTGCTCAATTGCTGCAGCAACTACACGTGTGACACCGATACCATAGCAACCCATTGTGACAGTAAATGGTTTCCCATCTTCGCCAAGTACTTTACAACCTAATGCTTCAGAATATTTCGTACCCAGTTGGAAGATGTGACCAACTTCGATCCCTCGTTTAATCTGCAATGTACCTTTACCATCTGGTGATGGATCGCCTTCAACCACATTACGAAGATCATAAACTTCACTATACTTCGCATCTCGTTCCCAGTTTAAGCCAGTAGCATGCTTATCAACTTGGTTAGCACCTGCGATAAAATCAGATAATACAGATGCTGCACGATCAACAATTACGGTTAAGCCTTTTTCTACAAGTCCCTGAGGACCACAGAAGCCAGCTGTTAAACCATTTTGCTTTAATTGTTCTTCTGTAGCAAAGCTCAGAGGCGCTGCAATAAGAGGATGTTTTTCAGCTTTAATCTCATTCAGTTCGTGATCACCGCGTAAGAAAAGTGCAATTACTGGAATATTGCCGTTTTCATCCGCGATACCTTGTACAAGTAGAGCTTTGATCGATTGTTTCGCTTCAGCATTTAAAAAACCACAGACATCTTCAATCGTTTTTTGATTCGGTGTTTCAACGATTTTAAATTCTTGTGTAGCTGCTAAACGCTCACCAACTAACACAGCCTCAGCCATTTCAACGTTAGCTGCGTAATCTGATTCTGTAGAGAAGGCGATGTCGTCTTCACCACTAGATGCCAATACATGAAACTCATGCGATGCAGAACCACCAATCGAGCCTGTATCAGCCTGAACTGGGCGGAAGTCCAATCCTAATCGTGTGAAGATACGGCTGTATGTGTCATACATTACGTCGTAAGTTTCTTGAAGAGATTCTTGGTTTGCATGGAAAGAATAAGCATCTTTCATAATGAATTCACGTGAACGCATCACGCCAAAACGAGGACGAATTTCGTCACGGAATTTGGTTTGAATCTGGTAGAAATTTAAAGGTAATTGTTTATAACTTTTAAGTTCATTACGCGCTAAATCGGTGATGACTTCTTCATGTGTAGGTCCCAATACAAAGTCATTTGTATGGCGATCTTTGAAACGTAATAATTCAGGTCCGTATTGTTCAAAACGACCAGATTCTTCCCATAGTGCAGCAGGTTGTGTGACTGGCATAAAGACTTCTAATGCACCAGAACGATTCATTTCTTCACGAACAATCGCATCAACTTTCTTTAGAACGCGTGTTCCCATGGGCAACCAAGAGTATAAGCCAGAAGCTAATTTACGAATCATCCCCGCACGTAACATAAGCTGATGAGAAATAACTTCAGCATCATTTGGGGTTTCTCTTAACGTTGCAAATAAAAAGCGGCTTGCGCGCATGGAAACTATCCTAGAGTTAAATGTTGTCTAAAAATTAGTTTACAAAAAGGACTTTTAAGATGTCTATTTTGAATTGAGCGCATTATGACATGAATCATTCAATTTCGGAAAAGTTAGCACATCCAATTCAAGCGAAAGTTGTATAGAGGGGGAGGTAATTATTGATTACGAGATGCTTCATCTTGTTCTAATTTATTTAAGCGACGAATGATCTCAGCATAATCTGACTCAGTTTTATGATAGCTATTACGTAAACTTTCAACAGTGTTTTTTACATTATCAATATTTTGAGCATTATTGGCTAAATTGTTTTTGAGTGATGCTGGAATTGATTCTCCTTTGCGATGATAATCCATTTCTTGGCGCTTGAAGCCGATCTTATCGCGTTGTAACTGTTGTAATTGGTTCTGCTGATAATTCAACTGCTTTTTAATGTTTGCTAACATTTGATCGCGTTTTATTGCTGCAATTTTTGCACTTCCATAGGCACGTTTGAGCTTTAAATCTTTTTCTCGTTGTCTAGCTAAAGCTTCACGATGAGATGCTTGTTGAACATCTTTATTCGCATTATATGGTTGATTTCGTTTGATCACTTGCATGTTACGATCGAGTGCTTCATACCCATAACGAATATGCTCTGGTGTCACAGAAGTACTAACATTAGCAACACCATTTCTGTCGTAGTAACGATACCATGCTGCTTTGGGTTGATCAGTTGCTGCGAAAGTTGATGTATAAAAAAAACATAAAAAAAATGCGCAAATGTAATTACGAGCAATCGTTGTAAAGTGACGAATGCGGAAACCGCACTTTAACGAACCAGTCATTACATTCCCCGATAAAAAGTTAATTAAATCACTTATTTTTAAAAAATAATCTGTAGTATATTAGTAGCTATTTATACAATTAAAAATACTTCTTATGCAAAAAAAATAGGAATTTGATGAAAAGTGTGAACTGCTTGGTATTGTTTTGAAAAACTGATAATTTGGTTCAAAAAACTTCATTGATAATGCAAGTAAAGATATGTTAAAAATATCAAATAGTCTGTATAAAACAAATTAAACAACCATAATTTGTATTGAGTGAATGGGGCAGGACAATAAATGGAAGATAAATTTCAAAATTTAAAAGTAATGGTGATTGACGATTCTAAAACGATTCGACGTACAGCTGAGACACTGTTACAACGCGAAGGTTGTGAGGTGATTACAGCTGTCGATGGTTTTGAAGCATTATCGAAAATTGCGGAAGCAAATCCTGATATCGTATTTGTCGATATTATGATGCCTCGTCTAGATGGTTACCAAACCTGTGCATTAATTAAAAACTCTCTAAATTATCAAAATATTCCAGTAATCATGTTATCAAGCAAAGATGGTTTGTTTGATCAAGCCAAAGGGCGTGTCGTGGGGTCAGATGAATATTTAACTAAGCCATTTAGTAAAGATGAGCTGTTAAGTGCGATTCGTAACCACGTAAGCGCATAAAATTTAAAATCGAGGAAAAAATGGCTCGTATACTTATTGTAGATGATTCTCCTACTGAAACGTTTCGTTTTAGAGAAATTTTGACAAAGCACGGTTATGAAGTTTTAGAAGCAACTAATGGTGCTGACGGTGTAACAATGGCACAGGCTGAGTTACCAGACCTTGTGTTAATGGATGTGGTAATGCCAGGGATGAATGGCTTTCAAGCAACACGTCAAATCAGTAAAGGTAAGGATACACAACATATTCCAGTCGTGATTGTAAGTACCAAAGATCAAGCGACAGACAGAGTATGGGGTAAACGTCAAGGTGCTTGTGATTACTTAACTAAGCCTATTGATGAACAGCAACTGATAGATGTGATCAAGCAACTATTAAGTTAATTGTACGAGCCTTTTCAATACTCAATATGGGATAGGTTATGGCTGCAAATGGATTTATCGAATTGCTTCGCTTATCCAAGCGAGGCAATAAACAATACGCTTCAACACAAAATGAAGTCAGTCGTTGGTCTGGTATTGCATTTGAGATGTTAGGGCAATATTTTGTTGCGCCACTTGGGGAAATTTCGGAGGTGATTTATCCACCGAAATATACTCCTGTACCAAATACTCAATCATGGGTGCGTGGTTTGGCAAATATTCGTGGGCGGTTGCTCTCAGTTTCTGATTTAACACATTTTATTTCAGGACAAAGGAGCCAATTTTCACCAACGCAAAAAGTAATTTGTATAAGCCATCAAGATCATTATGTTGGTTTGGTTGTAGACCAAGTTTTGGGGATTCAGCACTTTAATAAAAAGAGTTTTTTTTCTCAAAGTTCTGAACTAGACAATAAGCTCAAAGAGTATTGTCAGGGATACTTCCACCAACATAACCAACAATGGCATGTATTTTTACTGAGTCGGTTGTTGCAAAACCCTCAATACATGAATGCATCAATAAAATTTATAAACTAATTTTTACGCTACGGAACATAAATGCGTATTCAGGGGAGAAGCTGGTATGGGCTTTAAACTTAAAAAGAAAAATGGCAGTGGTAATGATAGTTCTGGTACTAAGAAGAGCAGCGCATTTTTAGAAAAAATACGCACTCAATTAGATCAGTTTTCACGATTATTCGGTGAAACTGAGAAATCTAGACCGATTCTTTATCGAGCTTTAATCGCTTTAGCTCTAGCAGTTATCCTCTTAATTTACCTTTTTGTCAGTGTTCCACGTTCAAACCAATTAACTCGTAGTTTGGGCGAGTTGCGTTTGTTATCGCAGATGATTTCGCGCCAAGCAACAGAGGCAACGGCTTCAGGTACACCTGAAGCGATGAAGAGTTTGGTTGAGTCAGAAAAACGATTTGCTGAGAACTTGGAACTTGTTGAGAATGTTTATGGTAAAGGCTCAACAGAGTACAAAAAAGTAAATGAACTTTGGACTAATGTTTCTAAAAACATTGATTTAATTGCTTCACAACAAAAAGTCATTAATCAGCTTTATGATACGAACATTTCCATCAGTGAAACGATTCCTGAGATTCAGGCTGAGTATAACTTGATGGTTGATCAAATGGTTCGTGAGAACATGCCAAGTAGTCAGGTAATTATCACTAAAAACCAAGTGTTTATTGCAGAACGTATTTTACGTTCAATTAACTCAGTACTAGTAGGTACGGATAACTCTAATATCTCTGCAAATGACTTCGGTGCTGATATTGATACTTTTGGTGTTTACTTAAATGCTCAATTAAATGGTAGTGCTGAACTTGGTGTAGATCGTATCGAATCACCTGATTTACGTGAATCTGTGGATAGCATTAAATCTGATTATGATGCTGTTCTAAAATCAGCTGCAGAAACAGTATTACAGAATGCCAATCAAATCGTTCGTGTTCGTCAAGCTTCATCTCAAATTTTCTCTCAGTCAGATGCCTTACTTGGGTCATTAAATGCATTATCTGATAAAGCAGAGGGTGGTTGGGGTAATGTTGTTGCAGGTATCGTATTAATTGGTGCTTTGGGACTATTGGTTTTCTCTGCGTTACAATTACTCGCATTACGTAGTAATACTGATAAAGAGCGTGTAACTCGTTTACAAGATGAATATGACCGTAACCAAAATGCGATTCTACGTTTACTTGATGAGATTGCCGACTTAGCTGACGGTGACTTACGTTCTTATGCAACAGTATCAGAAGACTTTACGGGTGCGATTGCCGACTCGATTAACTTCGCAATTGATCAGTTACGAGATCTAGTTTCTCGAATCACTGAGACATCTCAAGAAGTTGCACGATACACGCAAGATACACAGAATATTACTAACCAGTTAGCTGAAGCTTCTGAGCACCAAGCACAAGAAATTGCAGGTGCATCTGCTGCAATGAATGAAATGGCATTGTCAATTGACCAAGTATCTGCCAACGCTTCTGAATCTGCTGATGTAGCATTGCGTTCTGTACAAATTGCATCAAACGGGGCAGATGTTGTAAACCGTTCAATCGAAGGTATGGATCATATTCGTGAGCAGATTCAGGAAACCTCTAAACGTATTAAACGTTTGGGTGAATCTTCTCAAGAAATTGGTAACATCGTATCGTTGATTAATGATATTGCCGATCAAACGAACATCTTGGCATTAAACGCAGCAATTCAAGCATCGATGGCTGGTGAAGCTGGTCGTGGTTTCGCGGTAGTTGCGGATGAGGTACAACGTCTAGCTGAACGTTCAGCATCAGCAACTAAACAGATTGAAGGATTGGTAAAAACAATTCAAACAGATACCAATGAAGCCGTAATTTCAATGGAACAAACAACGGCAGAGGTTGTTCGCGGTGCAAACTTGGCAAAAGATGCAGGTATCGCACTTGACGAAATTCAAACGGTATCTGGCGACTTAGCGAAATTGATTGCAAGCATTTCTGATGCCGCAAAACTACAATCTGCTTCAGCAAGTCATATTGCAACTACGATGAACGTCGTTCAAGAAATTACATCTCAAACGACTACTGCAACCTTCGATACAGCTCGTTCTGTTTCTGAATTGGCAAGCATGGCTGAATCATTACGTGAGTCTGTAACTGACTTTAAGTTACCTGAATAAACATTGAGTCAGAGGGTTGCTGAGAATCAACCCTCTGACTGAAATGAAATTTAGAATATCTCGGCAAGATGATGAGTATATGGAACGACATCTTGTACGGTTGGTACACGTATTTTTAAGCCACAATTAGTGGATAAAAACGAAAGAAGCCGCTATGAAAGAAATATTAAAAACATTAGTTGAAACGATGACGCTTCCTGAAGACAGTTATCTTGAGCAGGACTCAGAGATTCTTGATATTTTTATTGAAGAGTTAGATGAGATTTTTGTCGAATTAGAACCATTATTAGTTCAATGGATCGAACATCCTGATCAAAAAGATGTAATTACAGATATTCGCCGCCACTTTCATACATTGAAAGGTTCTGGTCGAATGGTCGGTGCGAAATCGTCAGGCGAATTGGCATGGACTGTTGAAGATACTCTGAATCGCATAATTGCAGGTACCATTTCACTGGATCAGAATATTCAGCAATATGTACAAACGGTATTTAATGTCTATAGATTTAAACTCGTCCAAGATTTTAAATCAGTTCAAGCTCATCATATTAATTTAAAACCATTAGTGTTATTGGGGCAGCAACTACAAAAAGAACAAAACCTTGAGCCTGCTTTAGCCGAATTGCTACAACTGTCAGTTACTTTAGATAAAGAAGATGTCATGACAGGTTTGGAAGTAAGTGCTGACGATAGTTTGGAAGAAGCAAAAGCTGTTTCTAATGAAGAAAATCTTGTTGAAGACCAAACTGAAGAAGATGGTTTAATAAAAGAAACTTTAGCAATCTTCTTAGAAGAGTCGGAAGATCATTTAGCAACGATTGATCAATTTTTGTTAAAAGATCGTCCAACAAATGATAATTACAATACCTTGATTCGAGCTTTACATACCTTGCGTGGTAGTTCAGCTATGGCACATGTAGATCAGGTATTTGATGCAAGTTCAAAAGTTGAGAACTTATTCAAAACGCTCTTACAAGAAGAATTAGATTCAAGTTCGGATGAAACTGCATTACTCATCCATTATGCTCAGTTTGTGCGTGATTATTTACACACACTTAAACAAGAAGGTCCAAAGCAAAAGTTTGATGAAATTTTTGATACCTTCAATGTTGCTTGGGATAGTTATGATTTTCAATTAGAAGACAAACAAGGCGATACCGTACGTCCTCAAGGTCTTGTTTCTCAATTATTAGAGCTTGATATCAATGATCTACTTGATGTGGAGTTTGATTTTGAAAAGCGTGCCCGCAGTGAATTTCCTCAGTATATTCAAACACTAAGCAAGCAAACAGAGCTTTTATTACAACATACTCATCACCATGCCACAATTGGGATGTACCAATATACGAGTTTGTTGCGTTCAAGTTATCAAGATATTCTATTCAAACCGAGTTTATTAAATCTTGATTATGCTTTTGAGTTATATCAGCAAGTTCATCAACACTTTATTCAGTTATTTGATACGTTGGCAGCAGGACAACGGGTGACGTTGACTAAAGTTCATGAGCGTATTCTCAATGAACTGAGTTCATTTACTCAGCAGAATGTTGAAAGTGTTGCATCAAGTGATGAATTACCTGCCGAGATTGTTGAAGTCACTCAAGATCAGCCTGACACGTCAGATATTAGTGAACATACAACGGTAAATGATCTCTCAACGCAGTTTGCGCTTGATAAGCAAATTATTGACTCTAATGAGTCCAATCGAGATTTTGACCCTGATCTTTTAGATATCTTCCTTGAAGAGGCTGATGAGTTACTCGCTGGTATCGATGCAGATTTAACGACATGGTCATCTGATCAACAAAATCTAAATGCTCTAAAGAATTTGATGCGTTATTTACACACCTTAAAAGGTGGGTCAAATATGATTCAAGCAAGGCATATTGGGTTGATTGCACATGAGCTGGAAACTATTTATGAGAAGTTAATCAATCAACAGATACAGGCTTCCTCTGCTTTAGTTAATTTAATTCGTGCTGTACAGGATGATATTGCTGATCGTATTCAAACCATTAAAGATCATCAAGTTGATTATCCTTCAACCCATGTTCTGGGTTTGCTCAAAGGTGTAAGTGCATCGGATTCGTCACAAGTATCTGAAGTTTCACACGAGCAAAAAGCTGAGCAAGAATTCATACTTGATGTGCAAGACCAAGAGCTAAGCTTAAATAACAGTGAAATCATTATTGAAAGTGACGAGGTTGAAGCCCTTTCATCTGATGACAATAGTCAAACGACCATCAGTAATACAGTAGATGTAACAGATTTCGCTCAACAACTGGCTTTAGACAAGCAACTACTACAATCTAGTGATTCAAATCGTAATTTTGATCCAGACTTACTTGATATCTTCTTAGATGAGGCGGACGAGTTACTCGCTGGTATTGATTCAGATTTAAGTCTTTGGACTGCTGATCATACCAACTTAGCTGCATTAAAAAATCTTATGCGTTATTTGCACACCTTAAAAGGTGGATCAAATATGATTCAAGCAACGCATATGGGACTAATCGCACATGAGCTAGAAACAATTTACGAAAAACTCATTAATCAGCAACTTCACGCATCTTCTGAGCTGATCGCATTAATAAGATTGGTACAAGATGACATTGCTGATCGTGTTCAAACAATTCGTGATCAACAAATTGATTATCCATCAGTACATATCGTAAATCTTCTACAGCAGCAACATCAAGGTTCTGTTTCAGAATCAGTTTCTTCCACACTTGTGCAGTCTGTTGAAGTTGTTGATAGCCAACCGCAAGATCACTATGATGCGACTACTTCTTTAGTGACTGAGACATCTAGTCCAACCATTGAAATTGACGGTGAAGTTGCAGCTACGATTGAGCAGAATGCTCTCGAAACATCTCAAAATGCCGATGAGGAAGTACGTTCACTTGTCGAAGAAACGTTCCTTGAAGAAGCAGAAGAATTACTAGAACAAGCTCAAAGTTTATTAAAACAATGGTTTGAACAACGTGGTAATCGTAGCTTGTTATTGCAGTTGCAGCGTAATGCCCACAGTTTAAAGGGTGGAGCACGCATGGCTCAACTCGAAGCAGTTGGTGTTATTGCTTATCATTTGGAAAATACCTTTGAGCAGTTTGGTTTACATCATTTCAACTCTAATGTTTATGACAATTTACTCAATACAGCATTAACTTGGTTACATGACGCTATTTTCAAACGTCAATACGCCAATTTTGATGGTTTAAAACATAGTTTAGAAAATATCGAATTCGTTGATGTTTCTGCACAGCTTCCACAAAAAATCTCTGCTAAAGATGTATTTACTCCTGAATATACGATGGAGTTTGTGCAAGGTGATGGTACTGAGCCACCATCAATGTTTGGTGAGTGGGAAAGTTCTGAGCGTATCGAACAGAACAATGAAATGATCCGTGTTTCTGCTGAAGTCATTGAAAAAATGATTGATTTATCAGGCGAGAATGCGATCAACCGTTCGCGTATTGAGATGGACTTGGGACAGTTAGGTGGAACTCTAACTGAGATGGAGCTAGCGATTAAGCGTTTGGCTGATCAGTTGCGTCGAATGGAAGGTGAGTTAGAAAGTCAAATTATTGCTCGTCATGGCGGTGAAAATTCACGTTATGAGGATTTCGATCCATTAGAGATGGACCAATATTCTTCACTCAATCAATTGTCGAAATCTTTAGCTGAATCGGCATCTGACTTAGTCGATTTTAAAACAACTTTATCTGAAAAGATCCGTGATACTGAAGGTCTGTTATTACAGCAGTCTCGTATTCAAGCGGAAATTCAGGAAAGCTTGATGAGAACTCGTCTAGTACCTTTCTCAAGATTGCTACCACGATTACAGCGTATTGTTCGTCAAACAGCATCTACATTGAATCGTCCAACAGAATTGGTGGTGAATAATACTGAGGGTGAACTTGATCGTAGTATTCTCGAAAGATTGATTGCGCCTTTCGAACATATGTTACGTAATGCGATTGACCATGGTATTGAAGATCGTGAGCAACGTTTGCAAGCCAATAAACCAGAAACAGGTCATATTGTATTAAATATCGGTCGTCAAGGGACTGATGTTGTTGTGACATTCAGTGATGATGGTAAAGGTATTGATGTTAGCCGTATCAAGCAGAAAGCTATTCAAACGGGTTTGATGACCAAAGATCAAAAGCTTGAACAAGAAGAAATCTTACAATTTATTTTCCACCCAGGATTTAGTACGGCTGCACAGGTTACGCAGATTTCAGGTCGTGGAGTAGGTCTTGACGTTGTACAAAGTGATATCAAAGCATTAGGTGGTCACGTCAGTGTAGACTCAACGCTTGGTAAGGGAACAACTTTCACAATTCGTGTCCCAACAACTGTGGCGGTTAGTGATGCATTAATGGTGAAAGCGGGTGATCAGCAATTTGCGTTCCCACTTGCACAAATTGATCGTATCGTGCGAATTTCTCCTGCAGCTTTAGAACAATATTTCGAAAGTCAGGATGATTACTTCACAATTGATCAAGAGAAATATCGCTTACGTTATTTATCTGAGTTTGTAGCAGGTCAACCAATTCCACGCTTAAGCGGAATGGTGCATTCTCTGCCTGTACTTTTGGTTAAAGGTGCGCAAGGTCAAACTACGGCTTTACTGGTTGATCAATTGATCGGTTCTCGTGGCCAAATTGTTGTGAAACCTATTGGACAACAGTTCTCGAGTATTGGTGTGATTGCAGGGGCGACGATTCTAGGTGATGGACAAGTTTGTTTGATTCTAGATGGTCAAACTATTGCTCGTCAGGCGCAGTCAACTCATCGCAGTAAACAAGCTGATGATACCTATACCAAACAGCGTTATGATGAACGTCGCTTGATTATGATTGTCGATGACTCTGTCACAGTACGAAAAGTCACATCACGTCTATTAGAACGTCATGGTTATGATGTTGTGACAGCGAAAGACGGTGTTGATGCAATTGAACAACTTGAAACAATCAAACCTGATTTAATGTTGTTAGATATTGAAATGCCGCGAATGGATGGTTTCGAAGTGACGAATCTTGTTCGACATCATGAGTTACACCGAGATTTACCGATTATTATGATTACCTCACGTACTGGTGAGAAACATCGTGAACGAGCATTGTCATTGGGTGTAAGTCAATACATGGGTAAACCGTTCCAAGAGGAAACACTTTTGGAAAATATCGAAAGTTTACTTACGGTTCGCTGAGAGGTAGAAACGAATGGCAAAAAAAAATGCGAACACTGCTGGATTGGGACAAATTAACCAACAAGAATTACAGCATTTAATTACAGTATCTACTGGTTTTATTGATGCCTATATTATTGATTGTTTTGATAATGTTCCAATGTTGTTACCACAAAACATTGTGCTTTCAGCAATGGATACTGAAACCAATGTGGATTTCATTGAGTGGCATGATCTAAAGCTACCTGTCTTTGCTGTTAATGATCCGAAGTTGGAAGAAGGCGTTGCTTTGGTCATTGAGGGTGATGATGTTTCAGAACGCTTTGCTTTGGTGTGCAACGAAATGCCAGAATCTATTCGTTTACGTATCTCAGAAATGGTAGATGAAGAACGTGATATTAATGATAGTACGGTCTTCAAGTATGTAAAAATGGGAGAGAAGCAATTCTACGTACCTAATTTACAGCATATTCAAACCAAGCTAGGTTTATAAAATAAAAAAGGAACTCAAAATAGAGTTCCTTTTTTAATGCACAGGATTAAGTTAATAAATTTTCTAAAATCTGCTCATAAATATCAGTTAATGGATCAAGCTCATCTACGTTGACATGTTCGTTAATCTGGTGAATGGTTGCATTTAAAACCCCTAGTTCTAGTACTTGCGCGCCAGTTGGTGCGATAAAACGACCATCTGAAGTACCGCCACTCGTTGAAAGTTCGGTTTCAATGCCTGTTACATTTTTAATGGCTGTTTTTGCTGCATTCACCAACTCACCAACAGGTGTAAGGAATGGTAAACCAGACAAGGTCCATTGAATGTCGTAGGTTAATTGGTGTTTATCTAAAGTTTCGATAACACGTTGTTTTAATATTTCAGCTGTAACTTCAGTCGAATAACGGAAGTTAAAAGTCACTTTCAAAGTCCCTGGTACGACATTGGTTGCGCCAGTTCCTGCATGAATATTTGAGATTTGGAAAGAAGTTGCAGGGAAATATTCATTACCATTGTCCCAAACTGTTTCACATAACTCATTAATTGCTTTAGAGGCGAGGTGAATTGGATTCTGTGCAAGATGAGGATAAGCCACATGTCCTTGCTTGCCGTGGATGGTTAAAACTGCATTTAAAGATCCACGACGACCATTTTTTACAATGTCACCCAATTGATGAGTACTCGAAGGTTCTCCAACAAGACACCACGTCATTTTCTCATTGCGCGCTTCTAAGGTTTCAACAACTTTGACAGTACCATTGATTGATGGGCCTTCTTCATCAGAGGTAATTAAGAACGCAATAGAACCTTTATGATTTGGATGTTTTGCTACGAAACGCTCAGAAGCAACAACCATTGCTGCCAAAGCTGTTTTCATATCAGCTGAACCACGACCATATAACTTGCCATCACGAATGCTTGGCAGAAATGGATCTGAGTTCCATGCATCTAAATGACCTGTTGGGACTACATCTGTGTGCCCAGCAAAACAAAAAACAGGTTGTTCTGTACCCCGACGTGCCCAAAGATTATCAACGTCTTCAAAGCGCATATTTTCAATTTTAAAACCTGCTTTCTCTAATCGATCAGCCATGATTTTTTGACAATCATGATCGACTGGAGTGACAGAAGGTTGACGAAGAAGTTGTAAACTGAGTTCTAAAGTATCGGAATGCTGGTTCATGCGAGATGTAGCTAAATCTGGTGAATTCTGAACCGATATAATAGGGGAATCTGATTAAGAAAGGTATGTAAAAATAAACCTTATCTGAGATGAGATAAGGTTTTGTGAACTTACTGGATCAAAATTACATTTTTTCTTGAGTTTTTTCAGCAGTCTGAGTAACTTTGTCACCTGCTTTAGATACGTCCTGGCCAAAACCTTTAAATGTATTACAACCAGTTAAAACAAAAGCAGTCATGATCGAAGCAACTAAGATTTTTTTCATCATCTTCTCCGTTTAAATGTAATTATGATGTTCTTAGAGGCTAAAAAAAATACTATAAAATGAACATGATGGTTTGTTTGTAGAACTGTTATGAAATGTTACTTTATAAAAGTTAAACAACTTAAGTTTGCTTGAACAATGATGTCCTAAACATATAAAACTGAGGTTCATTATTGGGATCGTGATAGAGTCCATCTGTCCACCATTTAGTTGAGGTAGAACTTACTTCATAATTTGGACACAACCATTCATGCCGTTGTAAGCGATGATATTGAGCGATTGGAATATGTGTTCCCCATTTTCCTATTCTGCGACGATTATTTATCCATGTGGGGAGGGGGCTTTGACCGTTGCAAACAGTCGGTAAATACAATTGACCTTTTAAAACACAAAATTTTCTTTGAATTTTATAATCATTTATTTCAGAAAACTGAAATTGTCGTTCAGTGAAATGTTGTAATTTCCTGTTCAATGTATCTTGTCGGTTGAGCCCGTACCAATGTTTTAATTCTAGATCCATTTCACCTAGATAATACTTTAATGCCACTTCCCAATGTTCAATTTCATTACTTCGCTGATTTAAAACTAAAAAATCGAGCTCTCCAATTGTTACTGCGCCGTTGATGATTTGTATGCTATGACCAAGTAATTGATAATGATGAAAATCCTGATCTAAAAGCCAAAACCACAGTAAATTTTCGAAACGCAACCCAAGTCGTGTGCTTTTTAAGCGAGCTATAAATTCGATCAAAGGGCTTGGATCATCATCTAACTGAAATAAACGTGCTTCGTAGGATTGGTAAAGCTCTTGCCAATGATGGTCATCGTGTAGCTCAAAATTGTTTTTTATTACTAATTCATGTGGCTTTTGTGAAAGGATATTCGGGCTCGAGATGCAAAATGCGAGCTGCCTGACGATTGGAGTTTTAAATTGTATCCAAGGTTCAAAAAACAGCGGCGTAGAATCGGCTTCAGACATCATTTAATCCAATCATAGAAATAAGCCAGCCAAGTTTAAGAAAGCAGCTTAAAAACACTTTATACTAGCACGCTTGTGTTGACGTATTGGTTAATAGCGCAATGAAAACTTTATTTTGGCGAAGTCTGGTCGTAATTTTCATTACGCTCGGTATTATTGGTGCAATTTTGCCAGGTATGCCAACAACGGTTTTCTTGATACTTGCTGCTTGGGCTGCATCAAAAGGATGGCCACAAATGGATGCTTGGTTACTCAATCATCCCAAATATGGAGCTACTTTACGCAACTGGCGTGAATGTGGCACTGTGCCACGCAAAGCAAAATGGATTGCATCAATTATGATGCTAATCAGTGGAGTTTTGATGTTATTTACCAATGCACCAATCTTAGTCAAAGTATTCACTGATGTGACGATGTTGATCGTTGCAATTTGGCTGTGGTCACGCCCTGAGCCTGATTCAAAAAATGATTAAGTAAATCTGAGAGATGGCTTTAATGCTGCGTTGATTTACGCTTAAATTTAACAAACCAAATGCTACAATGAGAATAATCATCATTTTTTAGTCATTTTAAACGCCGATAGATCCAAGTTTTTAAAAAATCAAAACTACAGAAATCAGCTATGATTTGTGTTGAAATAATTTAGCGTTATTTAATCTTGAGATAAAAATGTCGTATACCATCGAACAAGCTGATATTTTGATCGATCTAGCACAACAAACTTTATATTTGCCCAAACATAATAAGTTCTATGTGATTTCATCTGGTAAGAATGGGATTGGTGAACAAGAAAATAGTGGTAAAACACCACGAGGCTGGCATCGTGTTGCTCAGAAAATCGGTCAGAAAGCAGCAAAGAATTCAGTCTTCATCGCTCGTCAACCTACTGGTGAAATTTATAATCAGCAATTAGCGGAACAGTTTCCAGAACGGGATTGGATTTTATCTCGTATTCTTTGGCTAGATGGCTTAGAAGTTGGTTTTAATAAAGGTGAGGGCTGCGACACGTTCAATCGATATATCTATATTCATGGAACACCTGAAAGCCAACCAATGGGTATTCCAATGTCGCATGGCTGTATTCGTATGCAGAATGATGAGATTATTGAATTGTTTGAACTGGTTCCTGAACAGGCACTGGTCTACATTTCTGAATCGCCTTTAGAAATTTAGCTGTTAGAAATCGAATAAGTGTTTAAATAAAATACTGAAATATTAGATTTTATCGTGAATTACCTATTTTTTAATCATTCACACTGTTTTTTTAGAAAAGATGAGGAAAAGCGTTTGACAGGCTGTAAAGATTCTCTATAATGCACCTCACAAACGATGAAGACGTTAAGGGCGCTTAGCTCAGTTGGTAGAGCGTCTGCCTTACAAGCAGAATGTCGGCGGTTCGATCCCGTCAGCGCCCACCAAGCCTTTACGTTAAAACTCAAGTGCAGCGGTAGTTCAGTTGGTTAGAATATCGGCCTGTCACGCCGAGGGTCGCGGGTTCGAGCCCCGTCCGCTGCGCCACTTAAGTTT
>Ga0247720_100278_pt1 | contig 22151 bp, 27 predicted proteins | sample MSEWel2015_12_15_FD_189078 | JGI IMG/M metagenome (GOLD analysis project Ga0247720, IMG submission 189078) | Subsurface sediment microbial communities from gas well in West Virginia, United States - MSEEL Well Study Marcellus 3H_2015_12_15 | ecosystem: Environmental > Terrestrial > Deep...
TCCCAGTTTTCGTTGAAGGCTGCTCTGGACACTGTTTCGTTCCCGAGTGGCTTCTTTATCCCCAGTTTTGGTGTTAGGTCAGGCATGAATACACCTCCTTTTAACTATATATTTCAAGTTCGTCCCAGGTTAGCGCCAATGCATCAAGCTGGTCCCATGTCCAAAGCTTTTTATCTAATTCGTCCCAGATGAAATAGTTAAATTCATACTTGATTTCCAGATGCGCAGGTACCACGGCCCGAACAGCAGCTTTGAGGTCATCCAAGTTTGGCGGCACTCCTGTTGTATCAACAAACCGAACCGTAATGGTGTAAGCAGCATGGTCTTCAACAATATCAATAGTGCCTTTATCGTAACTTTCGGCCACCTTTTTGACTACATAGATTGTAGCCGTCCCATACCCTCGCAACCGTGAGATGATTTTATCACGCCGCTCGGCCTCCGGCTGGTCGAGTGTAATTGGAAGACCTAACTCTTCTTCCCACCTGTCCAATCCCCAGGTGGCCGTGTTGACAAAAAACTGGTTCAGCGTTTCGTCCAATGCCTGACGTAACTTATCAAATTCGATGCCTTCAGCCTGGAGGATGGCCCGCATTATGCGACTTGTTTCATAGTAGCGGGGCAGGTAAGTAAGCATTTCCTGCCCCCGCACGCTGGTTATTGGGTAGTCGCTCATGTCAGATTCACCATCCCCAGCACGGCTACTTCCTGCTCGCTGATGGCTATATTAGCCGTGCCGCCGTTTACGGTAAGGTTAGCGTAATCCTGTACGCCGGGAGTGTCGAGAATAGCCTGGCCGATGCGGACGTAACGGACATCATTGTCGCTGGTGAAAGCTAGGTGTTTGATATAGGCCGCGATATTATCCCGTACTGCACTTTTAACGCTATCGGGGTTGTATCCGGCAGCGATAGTGAGTGCGGCCGAAACATTTATCAACACCGCCGTAGCTGGCTCTACGGTGACCCGGGCACCCACAGGGGCCTTGCCTTCGCCAGTATCCTTGCTGAAGGTGCTTCGATAGACTACCCTATCAACCCACACGGTAGTTGTCGTATCGGTGGCAAGGCGGGTTATTCTCAACTCTATCTGGTCCTGCCCGTTCCAGTAGAACTCCACGATTTTGTCACCGAAGGCAGTCGCTAAGTCGCTGGCCTTCAGGGTTATTACGGCGTCTACAGTTCCGTTTGGCCTTGTCTTTGCCCACGCCGCCGCCGAAACGTTGTAAACGCCTATCTGCAGTAGATCGGCTGTCCCGGCATTGTTGTCCACTTTCACCTGGACTCGGGCCTGCCAAATGCCGGGCTGCTGAAGGATAGCTTGCAGGTTGGCATGGGTAATGGTCCCGGCTCCGGTAGCGTCGTAGACCATCTTTACGCTGTCGCCGGTATCATCGGTCAGCGTGGTATCTATGCTGACGCCGTAACCGCCCAGCATCATTGTTTCAGCTTCAGCTTCATTAATCCAGGGCGGTGCGATGTAGTTTTGGACACTGTCAACCAGCGCTTGGCTTGCCGGGGTTTTATTAGTGTCGATGATGGCTATGCTTACTGTACCCGGGCCGTCCCTTACCGGAATTACGGACACACCGCCTACCCCGGGCACTTCCATAGCCCAGTTTACATAGTCAGCTTTATTTCCTCCAGCAGAAGGTGACCGTACCCGCTGGAGATAGCGGGCCAAGAGAGAAGCATCGTCTTCTTCGTCCAAGCCGCCAGAAGTTGCCGCTACATTGTTCACCGAGGTTATTCCGGCCACTGGCTGGGCCAGGATAGTAATCGTCCCAGCTGCCACATTGCCACTAGCCCCAGGTTCCACGGCCTCAATGTCAACGATGACTGTTCCCCCGGCGCCAATAGTAGCATCGCTTTTGGTAACAAAGAAGATAGCTGGTGTTGTTTCACTACTTGCCGTACTTACTTGGGTGCCAGCCGGAATTAACGTTCCTGGCGTGCCGGTAAAAGTTACCTGGCCGGTAGCTTTGACTGCTGGCCGCCGAGTAATACCATGTTCTTCACAGCGCAAGTCAAGGTACTGGCCAAATGTGGTAGAGGCAAACCCACGCCGTAGGACCTCCTGGGCCCAGATTGCTGCTAAGGCAAGTTCAATAGCAGCAGGAGAAAGAGCATCGTAAAGAAATCCTCCTTCGCTTTTGTCTAAATCAGCTGGCAAAGAATCAAGCATTCTTTGCAAGATAGTCTCAAAGGTTTGGTCTGTGAGGTACTCTGGCAAATCAGTCATTCAACACCACCTCCATTTGTTCTGGTGGTCCTATAACTGGTACAGCAGTAAATGATACCTTTACCGCATCACCTTCCCACTCAAAAGTAAAATCCCGCACCATCTCAGTTCGTGGGTCTACCAACAGTGCTTCAGTAATCACACGTTCCAGCTCTGCTTCCACGGCTTTCCTCGACGGCTGCTTAAGTGCTTCTTCCAGCTCCGTTCCGTAGTCAAAGCTGTATATTACATGTGCAAATCTCTGTGTGAGGACCGTTTTTACACACCACTGCACCCAAGCTGTATGGCCGTCGGCTTCTACTACCCGTCCAGTGCCATCCAGAACAAAATCCCCTTTCTCAAAATCAAAGAGCCAGCTCTTACCATACTGCGGCGCTGGCTCTGTCTGTTGTTGCTCTACAATTTCTGGCACTTCAAAAACAGGATACAAGTTCGGCATTAACTATTCACCACCACATCTATTACTATCGGGTCCATACCATCATTCACCCAAGCCACCAAAACCCTATCACCTGGAGATAGCGGCGCTAATTGCAAAGGGCGCGGTACGTCATGATTATGTATGCCATGATCCCCTACCGTAGCATCGGTAGTAGTTGCAAATGGATCCGGCAAAGTAAGGCTTCGACATATCAGATATTCTCCTTTTGGTATTGGCACAGCAAACCGATCCAGCTTCAGGCTCATATCTGACTGTATTGTACCTAATTCAAGTGCATCTGGTCGCTGGGTTTGACTGGATATCCTTTCCGCTATCACCTGCGCCAGCTTGCTTACTCCACTATTAGCCAACGTCCTCCACCTCCAGGGTCATAGTGCGGTTTGTGGCGTTGTGGGTAACTCCGGATACAATGTAGTAACCGTTTAGTGTGCCAGCTACTATCTTTACCTTGTCTCCCTTACGGAGGAAAGGCAGGTCGGGAGCCTGCATCTTCCGCCTCCTCCTCGGCTGCCCACGCTCTTTCAGGATATCCTGTGCCGCGCTTTTGGCTGCAGCCAGATTATCGTATTGACGTCGGTAGACAACTTCCTGCAAGACACCAAACTCCGTCCTGCCATCAAGTTTTGCTACTACCGGGGCACGGCCTTCTTTATCCTCGGCGCCGATGATTTTTACACGTGTTACAAGCTCCTCTATGTCTTGGTGGTCTTCTATACTGCTTACGTTCGTATCAGCAGTAAAACAATAGACCGGGTTATTCTGTCCCGGCCTAATTATGTCTATTTTCCCTTGTTTGCTCCTTACAATCCATTTGCCTGCTCCCCGTTTCTTCGCCTGCTCCAATACGGAAAAAATCATATCGGCAAGGGTGTCGCCTCTAAATACCTGCTTTGCAAGTGCAACCTCCGGTCCCTGCACTGTGCCAAGAGGAATCCCCCATGCCTTTGCTATGTCTTGTATTATCGCCTTTGCTGTTGTTCCCGCCTTGTAATACCGATCATCTTTGCTTTTGGTTAGGTAGATGAGCTGGTCGTAGGCAGTAATCGCGAAGTGCCCCAGTGGGTCTGTGCGGTAGTCCCAGGAAAATACCGTGCCCCGAAATATTTCCTTCCAACCTTCTCCCCATTCTGCGAGTAGGACAACCTGGCTACCGAGAGAAATTTTTTGGTGCAGCCACTTGCCGTCCCTTAGCTGTTGGTTCTGTATTTCAGCCTCAAGCCTTACCGCTAATTCTCCGTCATTCTCTTCCCATGTAAGAAAACGTAAAACAGAGTATAGTCGAATTTTATCGCCATCTGGCAGGATTACAGCTAAATCATATCTAATTTTAGAAACATCAATCAATATTATCACCGCCTTTTAGGCGATTCGTAGCACTTGCCCAGGATAGATTTTGTTCGGGTCGGGGCCTATAATGCTTTTATTTTTGTTGTATATTTCTTTCCATCTGCTTCCGTCACCCAATGTTTTCTTTGCTATAGCCCAGAGAGAGTCTCCGGATTTGACCGTATATGTCTTCGGTGTAGGGGGTGCCGACCTTTTAGCAGCTGCTTTTTGTATTGCTGATTGTCGTTGTCTTTCTGCATCTGTATAGATTGCTAGTTCTCTTGCTTCCACAAGCTCTATTCTATACTGACAATCTCCATAACCGCCACCCCAGGTATGCTCAAAGGATGCAATATAGCAATCAAGGTTTAGAGGGGTTTCTGTCACCAGCAAACGAACTTTAGTATTGTTTCTACGCCAAAGAGAAATCAGGCCCACCAGAGCTTTTGGGTCCTGCCACGACTTTACGAATACAGTGTTTTTTCGGGCTGCTCCTGGGAAAAAACTCTCCCACGATATTCGAGCTGGAACAATTCCACGTGGCAGCTCTATGTCTCCGAGATTGTTTACTTCGAAAGTTTGCATCTTGCTTTCGGTCTGCACTGTTATTCTCTCTGGATTGACAGGCAAATGAATACGGCTTCCATCAGAAGCCGTGAGATAAAAGTCCATTAGAATCACCTTCTTTTATTGTAGGCTGGGATGCACATGAAACTTATCTGCTACAGTTTCCAAATTTAATGGGTCAAAATCACTCCAATTAATTTTATTTGCCGTTTTTCTTGTCATTTTTACCTGTAAAATAACCATTTCCTTATTGTTGCCGTATACATCCTTCGCCGGGAATAGCCAGTATAAAAGCACGTTATTTGCACGAGGATCGGCAAATATCTGATGGAACACTTCTGTTGATTTTACTATAGCTCCATCTCGAATAAAACCAGGTGTTAAATTGTCATCAGCCCAAAGTGTAATTTCCATATCTGTTTTTTCTTTGTCGAAAAAGATAATTGATTCAATTCTGGGTTTATCATAGTTTGTTTTGTCACCGATTGCTTCCGTTATTGTCTTTTTCAACCATTCATTATATGGCAAATCTTCTTGTATAGTAGAATTGTTTTCTATTGCATTTGAGGAAGTCTTAAGTTCATTTTCGGAAGTTGGTGACAATTGAACAATTTGTTCGGATGTTGTTTCCTGTTTTTGCGAAGATGTTTTTTCCGTAGAACTGCATCCCGCCAAGAGCAAAAAACAAAGAAAGACAATAATCCCTACCGAAAATTGCTTTAACTTATTCATATAATCAACCTCCCAGGTAATTAATATATCTTGCCTGGGATTATTATTCTACAAACGAGGGTAAAATTCCTTCTTTTATCCTCTCGCTTCACATACTAAGAAATACTAAAGGCATGTTATTAAACGACGCTGCAAGCTTTCTTGAAATGTCATCCGCAAGTTGGTCTGCGATTGTTTCCTCATTAGTCCGTATAATTCTCAAAACATCGTCTGCATTAACTGCAGTTTTTATGTTGTAAGTTGGTTTGCTTTCTGCATGTACTTCAATGGTTATTTTCTGAGTGGTTGGTTTAACAGCAACTGGAGCATTTATATATTTAGCTCCGCCTCGTGCGATGTCAACTGTTTTTCCTGCAGCAAATCGCCCTGTTAAATAACCTCCTAGACCGCCTATTGCCCCACCTATTGCAGTGCCAATACCTGGGGCTATCGCGGTACCGATTGCTGCCCCCAGTTTTGCGCCAGCAAAGCCACCGCCAATTCCACCGACGCCCTGAAGCAATGCTTTGATTTTATCCTGTGCCCGAATAATGTCTATTGTTTCAGCTACTATCGCTAGAGGTAACGCAATCTTTCCTAAAAATTTACCTGCTTTCCCTAATACCGTCGGTAATTTAATTTGAGATAAGAACCCTAACTTTCCAGAAGCACCTTTAGCCGCAACAGAGGCTGTTTCTGCGACTTCTTCCACTGCTTTTGCTGTGGTTGCAGGTTTTATCTTGCTAAAAACCCATTTTCCTGCACTATATACGCCTTTCCCTGCACCTATAGCGCCTCGCAATACTAATCCGCCACCTAAAGCTGATGCCAGTCCAAGCATAGCCCCAGCCCCAAGTATGTTCCCGGAAGCTGCTGAACTTGTCATGCCTTTTACAGCGCCTTTAAGCCCTGCTAACCATGCTTTCGCCGCAATTTCGCCAATTTTAGCAAAAATGGTCTGCAATTTCATGCCACCTTCACTATTAAGCCAAGTACTTATTTTATCAAGAGCAAGATTGATAATGTATATTATTTTATCGCCGAAGTCCATTTTTTGAAATTCTGGATCTGCCGAGAGTTCACTCCAGAACTGCTTAACTTTCTTATACACACGCTCAAAATATTCTCCCACGCGTCGACCTGCGTCCTGGAGTTTCGCCTGGAAGGCCTTATACTTTGCACCTGTATAGTCGGTTATATCCACGAGATCCAGGAGAATACGCCTTACAGGCTCGGCCATGCCCGCACCGAAAGCCGTCACTGTTAGATTAGCTGTATCCTTTACTGTAGAAACTAGGCCAAGCAAACTCCTAGACATTTTCTCCATGCCGCCGGCAAAATTCTTTTCCAATGCCCGAACAATCGCTTCCATCGCAGTTTTGGCCGGAATACCTCGCTTACCAAGGTCCTCCAAAGCATCACCAGTTAACCCTAATTCCTTCAATACTATATCCATCGGGATAAGCAGATTCTCTGTTACCTGCCGTAGTTCTTCCATGCCCAGCTTACCCATTGTGCCTATTTGCCGGAACCCGAGTAAAGCAAGATTCATTCCTTGAATACCTGCACCTGTATATCCAGCTGCATCGCCAAAAGCCCGAATAGTTCGAATGGTCTCATCCATTGCCTTGTCAACGCCATACATATTTTTATAAAGCGGCATTAGCCCTACAGCCGCTTCTCGCACATCCGGAAATTCAAACGGTGTTTTGGCAGCAAAAGCCTGCAAACGTTCGAGAAATTTTTGTCCTCTTTGCACACTGCCAGTAAAGTAATCCATAGCTATTCTGGCTTGCTCCATTTCACCAGCTAATTTAAGAGGATATGCTATAGCTGCAGTAGCCCCAGCTCCAGCGCCAAGGAGGGCGAGAGGACTGGTAACAGTACCAATCGCGCGTTTGATTACATCTGTCGCTTTATCCTTTGCCTGTAAAGTGATTTTCCAGGTTTTGTTGGCTATGCCATATAGATTACGCTGTATTTTGCTTAATGTTGGTGAAACTCTGTCGCGAGTGGAAATTCCAAGTCTGTATTCCCTAGCAGCCATACGGCGTAGTCTTTCATTTGTTTTTTCTGCTGAACGTTGAAACCGATTTACCCGTTCTCTAGCTCGCTCAATGGGTGCTTCTGATTGGTCGTCAACAATTATTGGTATTTCAATGCGGTAAATTTCACTTTCCGCCATCCCTTGCCCTCCTTTCTATTTCGCGTTGCTGTTCTTCTTCTGCCTCAAGTTGCACCTGCATAGAAGCCAGCATAAATGCTCTTACTTTGTATGGCTTACTATAAAATTCATCTGGTGTAATCCCGAGCCGTTGAAAAATGTGGTGCAGGAGGGTGGTTCTCCCTCCTGCCTTTATGAGTTTTTTAGTGTTTCTTCAAGGTTTTCGTTATCCTCACCATAACCGCTAAGTTTTTCTATTAGCTCAATTACCGATTCTTTTTCACCTCGTTTAAGTACCTTATCTACAAGCTGCCAACCTGCTAAAACTCCAGCTTTATCCCAAAGAGTTTTATTGTCCCATAATGCCTTCTTGTCTTCGGGATGCGTAGCAGTATAAATCATAAGCGAATTGAATTTTGCAGCGTTGAAATCTCTCGGCACTGCAAGATTACCAAGCCTGCGGTCCTTCACTATCTTTGTTGCTTGGTCCCTGCACTTTTCAAGCTCTTCGTCGTCTAATCCTCTTACACGGAAAGAAAACAGCTTTTTCCCGTCTCTAATTACTTCAAAAGTTTCGTATTTGGTAATTGTCTCCATTGCCTCCAGGACGCCGCTGATATCCTGGAGTATAGTATCTTCAGCTTCTAGCAATTCATCTCTTTTGACTTCATCCATATTCTATCCCTCCATTATGCATTATGCCCACGCAATACGCCCATGAAATTCAGTACTGCATCCGGCTCACCGTCTTTGAGCCCATTAACAATTTTCTGCAACAATCTTGCATCTTTTATAACTGTTTCCGTAAATGTGAGAGTCACACTATATCCTTGAGGAATAGCCCACGTAATCTTTTTTCCAGCAGGTTTGTAATCTGAATTATCAGGATTTAACTGTGCTTGCCATTCATTTACTTCTGCGAGAAAATTTCCATCGCCGTCGTAAAGTTCTCCATCGTAACCTCTCAAAATATTTCGCGGATCAAAAGTACCACTATCAAGCAAACTCTGTAATTCTGGAGGACTATTGACCCTAAAGGACCATGACCTAGTTATTATTTCTCCCGTTTTTACATTCGCAATATCGATATTCCCATCAGGTACACAGTCTCTGAAAATGTAGCGTCCATCAGCCATCTATCCCACCTCCATTATTGAGTTACCGGTGGCGCAAACCGGAAAGCAAAAGTAATATAGACTTTCTCAGCGCTATCAAGGTCATCAACCTGTACAACAAACCATGCACTGTCACCGCTTGCCGGATTGTTTGGATCCTCGTAAATCGTGCCCTGTAGCAATGCGCCTTCGGCAATCATACGGTTGATTATACCCTGTGCCGCTGCTATCAACGTCGCCCGGCCATCAGGATTATTATTAATCTTTCCGATTAGCGGCTCCCATGTTGCGACAATTCTATCCATCAGGCTATCCCTTGTCCTTACCCTGCGAATTTTCTTCCAGCCAGCGTCCATGTCAGCAGTAACAGTCACAAAAGTGTTGATACCATATTCAATCTGCACCTGTTTTTGTGCAGACATCGTGAACACCAAAGCACCTGATTGGATAGCCTGCTCTATTTCCGCATTGGTAAGAGCGCCAACAAGTTCGGTGGCACCTTTGACCACGGCATGGGTAAGGGATTCGGTAATGTTAGCAGCCGCAATCATACCAGCTACTCTAGCGGCAGCTTTATAGCCTTCACGGATTACGCCATCAGAGCCCTTGAAACCATTAGCCACATAGACAATAGCTGGATCGTTGAAGGTCTTTGCATTAGCAAGCCTCGTGGAAAGCTGGATACTAGTCGGTTCGCCCACGACCGCAAGTACCCGCTTACCTTCATTGCGCACCCGGTCAATGTAGGTCTGCACGGTGGAATGAATAGCCGGGTCCTCACTATCGACAGCTAGGACGTTCCAGTCGATAGCTTCAATTGCCGAGAGGCCGCTATCGTAACTTGCGCCATCTACAGTCGGGTCAGCACCCCCCGCAAGGGGCTGCTGGGTCACCGCTGCCAGAACCCCGTTGCCGTCAGCCAGCTTAGTTGCTGTAATGTATGGACTATTGGAAGCATTTACTGCGTCAACCAGGGCCTGCGGTTCTGTAGTCCCCTTGGCGAAAGCAACTGTCTGCAGTAGCGTTACTCCCTCGTAAAGCAGAAGTTCTCGCTTAGTCGTATCGGTGAGGGAATCCCTGATAGTTACTTTGAAGTCATTTCCGCGCACGCCCTCATATTTGGCGGTGATAGTTACCACGTCCACCGGAGTAGCAGAGGTATCCTGAAGGGTAATTGAGGCCTTCGCCCCGCCGCTGCCCAGGCGGTAACCCACTACCTGACGACAGCCACCACGGAATGCCTCAAGAGCGGTGTCAATAGTACCGCTATTTCCAAAGGTAGAGGTAACCGCATCGGCATTTTCAAGATAAGTTACCTCGCCCAGAGGTCCCCAAGATGCACGGAACAGCGCCGCTACGATGCCCTGCGGCACAATCGCTTCCGGCAGTTCGCCAGTGCTAGTCACCCGAACATACACGCCGGGCCTGATCTTTTGCTCGCCTACTTGGAATACTGAACCAGCCATTTACTACACCTTCCTTTCTAAGAATGCTTTAATAGCCTTTTTAGCTTCTGCTTTTGTCATTGCATCCTTGCCGGTTAACCTTAACGCCCCGGCCACTACTTCCGGCTTCACGCCAAAAGAAGAAGCCGCGGCAATAAGTTCTTCACGACTGTAAACAGGCTCTTGCTGTTGTGTTTGTTCTACAGAAACAGGTTTCTCCTTGGCCAAATTAAATCACCTCTATAAACATATCATTTCATTCAGCATCTATTGGCTCATAAGTTTTTTCAAAAATATCAGGCTTGCAAGGATAAAATTCACCGTTAATGCCTTTTATAATGTAATCTCCAACCTGAGCAGTTAAAACACCTTCCAAAGTTTTAATCTTAACAACTGGATTTTGAGGATCTTTATAATCGACTACTAAATCATCATTCATGAATTCTGATAGTTTATTTAAAGAAGCCGCATCGTCTTTAAACTGCACTGCTTCAACAACAATCGGTTTCTTTCTGTATCTTGCCAATTACTTCACCTCCCCGCTAACCGCACCACTAACAACAGCCCTACCCAAAACTTCAGCTTGGGCAGCAGGTTGCAATACTCCAAATCTTGCCGTTACCTGCACCTGCCCCCGGCGCATGTGGTCGGCCTCGCTATCAGCCGTAATTTTTATCAACTCCAAAGGACCACCATCAGACATTGTAAGCCTACGCTGTTTAGCCAGGCCTTCCGTGAGCTTTCTTATCCAAGTAAGCCTTACTGCCGCACTAGGTGCTAGAATGTGCCCTGCAAGCTGTGCTTCCAACCAGTTCACTGCTGCCGTAATCTGCACTGGTGCAATTCGCACTAATCGCCAGTAGATTCCCGGTGCAGTATCGGCAGGAGACCATGAAGCAGGATCGGTATGCACTTCAGGCCATGCTGTTTTTGCCCAGCTTTGCAATACCGCTACTGGGTCTGGGTCGTAAGTAAGGCCGTTTAACCAGCCCAAAGCAAAAACCCGGAAGCGTAGACCACGAGTGATAGCATCCCATTCCTCATCGACGAAGTCCTGGCCGGTAGTGCCGATGTAGTCGGCAAGATATTGCTCTCCCGCTTCGGAAAATCTTGCTCGGTGTAGAACATTTATCACGGCGTTGGCAATGGCATCCACCTGCTCGAATGTGGTTCGATTAACGTAAGGCCATACCTCGACAATTGTAGAAAATGCTGCCCAGTCTGCCTCTGGATCTTGCGCGCCTTCTCTAAGCACTAAAAACGGCTTTTGTGTATTTACTCCAGCTGCCTGAGGCTCATAAACACGCCCCTGGACCTGTGACACGCCATCAATTAGCAATTGTCTTATAGTAGCTCTCATGTTTAATCACTCCAGTAATCAATCACCGTTTTACGAATGCGCGATAAGTGAGTATCCACGGTCGGACCTATTATTGCTCTGGCTTTCATACCAGGATGTGTAACTTTTTTAACAGGATGTTCAGCGCCTTCCCAGTATAATGCTTTCTTGTTAACAGGTTTTATCATGAAAGGCTTGCCCTTTGGTCCGTATTTTCCTGTCCCTTCTTCCAGATATCGACCATATTCAACACCATGGGAGAGATAAAGCACCAATTGTTCTCCCCGTACATCCACTCCAGCATGCAAGCCTTGTCTGGCATGTCCTGTTCTATCCGTCCAGGGAGCATGGGTTTTAGCATAGTTTTCTAATTGCCCGGCCCAGTCATCAAGGAGAGCATAGAGCCCAGCTTTCTTCCTTTCAATAAATTCTCTTGTCTGGTCGCCTAGCGCCATTTAACTCACCTTCTCTAAATCAGCTTGATAGCCAACAAGCTCACCTTGTAAATACTGTGGATAAACTGCTTTAATGATGAAATGCCCTGCTGGTGTATCAAATTCATCTAGCACATTAGGGCCCGCTTTTATGTCGGCATTATAATCAGCCAATAGGCCCCAGCCTTTATCTATTTGCTTTGTCCCTGCTAACGTTGAAACACCAACTGGTACTCTATTCCCTTCCGTAAAAATTCTAACTATAAAAGGGCCTTTTGTACTTTTTACCTCATCAAAATATCCACCCATATCAACCTTTTCGGTCCTCTGGATGGTTATTGTTATCGGGTTTTGCTGAATTGTCCAGAGAATATTTTGCCGCCGAAGGTTAACCAAATCCATCTCACAGCACCTCCGGCGGCTGAATTCTCAGTATCATGCTCCCCATGCTGCTGGCGGCCATGCGGCCATAAGTCTCGGCCATTTTCAGTGCATAATCTATCATTTCCTGCAGTTTCCGCAGGTCATAACGTTCCTGCCCTACTGCATAACTTTCAATCTGCCCGAGTTCTCGTTGAAACATTCCAGCTTTGAGCGTCCACCCAGCGGCAGCGGCTTCGTAGATATTTGCAGCATCAATTAGTAGTTCGTCTATATCCGCATCCGTGAAGCGAGTATCTGCGTCACTTCCGCCTTCTGGTATTCTTTCGTCCAGAAGCTTCCTCAGCTTTGTTCTCAGTTCTGGTGTCGGCGTCATTTTCATTCACCGCCTTATATTTAGGGCAGTTATGTTCAAGTGAGATAGATTCTATTGCCCATCTTCTAGCTGGTAAATCCGGGTGGCATTTTACTGCTGGTAGCATAGAAACATCAGCGTCTGGTACCCACGGATACCAGACGCAATCTTTGCATCTAGCCATTTATTTCACCTTCTTTAGCTTGGAAGAGTTAGTTCCTCTACAGCATTTGCCGGAGAGGCAACTACGCCACGACGTGCTCTGGCTACAATAGCATTTTCGATAAGTCTGGTTAAATCCGCACCGCTGGCGTCTATACGTAGGTCATGCTTTACGAGTTCTCGGAAATATTTTTGCGGGTCTATGAGATATGCTTTGTTTGGATCTACACCAGGATACTCGTAAGTCTTTTCACCTACAACCGTGCTCCATCCATCATAAAATATGAGAGTATCTATCTGGCTAATAGCTGGATACACGGTCCCGCCAATCTGCATCCTCTGTAGACATTCCTCTATATCCCACCTGCGGGAGCTGTGAGCCAATAACACCGTAGGTCTCCTAGGTGCTCCATGGATCAATCCTGCTTTGATTGTATTGCGGAGTCTCTCCAGTAAAGTTGCGCCAGTTGTATCAGCTGCAGTTTTGTTCTTATCTGGATAGTTATAACTCAATATAGGATACAAATGGATATGATTCAGCAGTGCATTATAAGCTTCACCCATTGCTCTGTTTGCTTCAGTTATTTGCCATGTCTTATCATACTCAATCATATCCTCGGTCCATTGTAAACCTGCAGCATAGGTTATGATAGGTACTGTATCTTTAGGTCCTACCTTTCTGGAACCAAATTTGACTTCCTCAAGTTCCATATGCTCAAGGAACACTACTTGGGCATAAGTAAATGGTGTAATATCAACATACTCTGTAAAATTTGGGTCCTCAATTCTGCGGTATATAGGCCCATAAAGTAGAGGCACCGCCTCACGGCCAAGCTCTAAATCAATGACTGTCTTCTGCACTATGCTGTCAAGCCCAGCTGGTGTAGTGAGCATCTCGCCAATAGGCTTAGAGAATTCTAATACCTCCATCTCGCCGTTAACCATTTTCTTGGTTACAATTTTCATTTCACCATTGATGACATATGGTATCTTTTCCTCAATAGTCTTTTTGCGTCTTTCTTCTTTTAAGGTTTCAATGCTAATTATTTTCATTCATCCCACCTCCATTAAGCATGTGCTTGAACCTGCGGTCCAAGTATAAACCATATTACGTTGTTTGCATCTTTAGCGGCAGTAACCCTGCCTACCAGTCTATTCTGTGGATTACCGCTGGCATCAGGATTAGCTTGTGTAGTAAGGAGTTTTGTTGTTGCATCCCAGTAGACTTTATCGCCCTTGTTAAAGGCATCAGTAGGCGTAATCTGTGATGTTTCATATTCGGCCTGCTCTATATTGAGCACTACCTGAGCAGTTTGACCTGTGCCAGTAGTTACAGATTGGACTGCCAAACCGAAAAAGCCGTCCAGTTCGTAGAATTTACCCTGCTCTATTACGGTATTTTCGGGCACCGTTACTTTAACAGAAAGTCCATCACTTACCTTCCTTCCCATGCCTTATACCTCCTTTAAGGTAAAATTTTAACCGCCTGATTAGCGGTTGTTTGATGTTGTGATAATATTTGTGGCCCTGCCTTCTGCGGAGGCCTATTTGAGATTATCCCTTGATGAGACACTGCTTTTGGAGCAAATGTCCCATCACTTTTTTGGCTTACATAAGTTTGTGACTGCGGATTGTACCTGACTATGCTCATATAGCCACCTTCCTTGTTCTAAGCAGACTGTTGGAGCTAGAGCCACCACTTCCCGCGCCTATGCCTGCCGGCTTGTCAATGTACAGTTTACTAAATGCATCTTTCAGGACCTCATCTTTGAGTAATACGTCTATTTCTCCGGCTATCTGTTCTTTTGTTGCATTATCAGGAACACGGAGCATCTTCTTTATAAATTTCTGAGCCATTTCACCGGCAACTTTTTCCTTGATGACTTCATCAATGAGTTTTTCGTGTTCTGCATTTGTTTTTTCATCCAAAGCTTTTTTGGCTTCTTCTGCTGCCTTGATTATGTCCATTTCCCCAGATACTCCCAAAGCTTCCCTTACTTTGCTCAGTGTTTCTCTTGCTTCCAAGGCTTCTTTAATCTCTTTCATTTCACCGGCTAGCTCTTGAGTCGTAAAGCCCATTTCGCCTACTATCTGACTCAAAGTCACATCTTTATTTGCCAGCATCTGTTTTAGTTGTGCGATTAATTCTTTCCAATTCATTTTTACACCTCCATTATTGTTTATGATTTCATCCATTTCTCCCACGGCAACAACTGCCGTCGGCATTCCTGCTCTGCCAAGCGGCGTCCAGTCAATGGATAAAGGCTGATAATCAACTACCTGTGTTTCCCCAGCTATTTGCTGGAGCTTAGGTATCCCAAATATGCTGACAGTGCGGATGACATTTGCCTTTATCCACCGTTTTAGGTCTGAGGCCGCCTTATCAATCGCACCTCTGAAATATGCTTTTTTAACTACTGGGTCCCATTTAGCTCCAACCCAGTGTGTTACTGGTATTGGAAATTGATGATCTACATCCTCGGGTTTTTGGTGACCGAGGAATCCAGGAAGGCCTTGTGACATGACTTCTCCTACAATGGCCTGCAGTGCTTCTGGACGGTAGTTCCATCCACGTTTTGATTTGCCAGCAGGAATTTCCACTACTACCTCCATTGGCTCCGGATCGCCGGCCTTCAATGCCTGTAAATCAACCCAGGGAGCTAGCGGTACATCATTAACCTGCATTTCCCCCGAGATAATGGCCTGGACCGAATGAATTTCGCCTATCGCTTCTGTCAGCGATTCTGGTGGCTCCATCTCCAATTCTCGATAGTGTCTCAGCAGGTGCCTTGCCGCCTGGCGCTTCTGCTGCGGCGTAAGGTTAGGTTCGCTTCTTGCTCCGGCCAGGGCAGTTGCTGCTGCTATTAAGCCTGCACGGTTAAGCACGACTGAGCCATCATCTCTGATTTCGTGGTGAGGCCCCCAGCAATCAGCATGGGTTAAGTCTTTGTTTATCTCAGCTTTAACTACAGCATAAACCTCCCGTACTGCTGTAACAACTCCTTCAGCACCTTCCTTTAGACCTTGCTTAAGCAGCTGCCAAATGCGGCTCTTATCTACATCTCCCCAGGCCCTATTGCTCACAGCATTTGTAATCGAGAACTTCACCATTTCACCTCCTTTCGGCAAATCTAAAAAATATCTGGATTATCTCTTATAACTTGGTGCAACACTGTAACCGGTATTTTCATTCTAAACCTCCGTTTCTGGGTATAATAAAAACGCCTTGGCTTTTGCCTCAGCGCTTTTTTCTTATTTTGACGTATGGCGGTGGATATTCGCCATCAAAATCTTTGTATTCATTACTCGCCAATTTGTTTATATGACTTATTATGTCTTTGTCGAAATTATTTAAGTTAATACCATCGTTACCGTAAAGCTCTTTCAATCGTAATCTAAACTCACTAAGTGTTTTGCATGCGAGTAATATTTTCTTTTCTTCAGGGGTAACCATTCACATCAGCCTTTCTATAAACCTATAAAGTTTGTAATCTCTTTTCTGCAACAATTGTGGATTTTGCAGATACATTCTGTACCCTTCTGCAAAATATTCGCCCAAGCATTTTACATTAAATATAACCACACCGTTCTTCTCTATAAACCATCCTTCTTTATCAATATCCAACGGATAAACAATAGACTGACGCTTATCCACAAACTTATTTATTTTGGGGTGTTCTAATAAATAAACTGGTCTTTCAAATTCATCGCTCATAAAAATATGTGCCAAGTTAATTTCATCAACCGGTATTCCATCTTGTAAAACAGCTAAATAATCGCGATTGTGATATAAATCAAATATAGTTTCTATAACATGACCAATTTCATGAACTATCTCGCCAAGCTCTGGTTTTTTGCCCACTCTTATAATTTTATTTCTTCTATCATACCTTGATATATCGTAACCTGTCTGTATAGTTATCCCTTCTCGCTTTAATAATTCTCTATGGCTATCAGGAATCATCGCCAATTCTTTTTCAATTATTGCCTTATCCTCTGCATCATCATAATTTAAGTCATGTTTCTCAATTTTCAAAAAGACAGGGCGTTGTATTTCAGCACTGCCTATATTGCTTTGTCCTTTATAGATCGTATTATACCACTTTTCTATATCAGGTTCACTATCCGGATTCACACGCCACCTCTTTAATCTTTGTACAAATTCTTCTGGTTGCTCGTGTATTGGAAGTAGCACACATAGACAATTCGGATGTGCCGGATACATTGGTTCCTCGCCAGGCGGATATACACCAGCACCAAGGCCCCAGCCGTCAGCTTCGGCTAATGTATCGCATATGTCTTCCAAAGGATGCGCCTTACTCAATATCCATTTCATACCCTTATAGCTTGGCGTCACCCTGGCCGCTGCAATAGTACCTTCTCCAAATGCTGCTGTAGTTTCTGTCCTTGCCAGCCGTAACGCCTCGTACGATATGTCTTTTGGTATTCTACCTTTCATACGTTTCATCATATTAGGGTACTCAGCAGTCAGGGTTTTAGCCCCTCCCTGAACATACCTCTCTAGCATCCTTGCAGTTTTTACGGCATCTTGCCCAGTTACTACAGATTCTTGTATTATGTCCCTTATTGTGTTTCTTGCATTCTCTCCTGTCTGCCATATACGATCTGAGAGCTTTAATCCTTTTTTAGTTCTTGCCCAAATGGCTTCAACTGCCTGTGTGTTTACTCTGCTATATATATTTTTAATACTTGATACTCTGATTGCATTTTCTACTCCAGCTTTTTTAACAAGATCTATTATTACGGCTTCAGAATATCCGCTGCCAGCGTCCACCGCATTTTTAATGTAGCTTTGCATTTTAGAAGTAAAATCACCAGTAAGTTTATCTATTTCATTCTGTATAAATGTCTCCAACTCTTTTAGATGTGTATTGTTAGGATTGCTTTTTAATTGTTTGGCAATGTTTTTTATTGTTCTCTGATATAACTTACGTATCTCTAAATCCTGTCTTAATCTTAAATTGATATATTGCTTTCTTGCCTCAAGTGCCCATTTACCATACTCTCCTGCAGCATTTTGTATTTCTTCTATAATCTTTCTGGCATTATCTCTAGAAAAATCATATAGCATCTATTACACCTGCCAATTTATGGCGTCTATAGCCTGCTTCTCATTTTGGAGTAATTGCCCGTCCTCAAGTCTTGCCTGCATGATTCTATCTTGCATAATGCGTTCTCTTTCACCTGGGATCTCCGAATCATCATTGATGAAATCATGCATTGTGGTAATATACTCTTTAAGGAAATCTACCGCCGCCTGTATGCTTAAGAATCCTCCTTGTATTGCTGTATTAAGGGCCTGCGTAATTAAATTAAGCTCTTCGGCTACATCTTTACCATCTCTCGGATCTATGTCGTCCCATTCAAGTGTTGTAGCATAAGTGCTGAATTTTCGCCCTTCTGCCTGGGCTGTCATTGCCAATACGATTCGAGCAAGGCGTTGCCAGGCTTCAGTAAAATGTTCCCGCTTGCGTGCAATCCGACGGACAAGGATTGGCATCTGCTCTTTTACACTGGAAAGACTGCTGGGAGTATGCACGCCAAAAGCAAATTCCGGAGTTTCTGATGTATCTACAATGCAATAAAAAAGGAGCTGCAATAAATCCTTTGCATCTCCTATGGCGCTTTTGACTTCGATGAAGTCGGCATCTTCTTCATCCATGAATATCAAAAGCTCATGACCATCAAGGTTGATAGTTCCTCCATTCGCTGCAAACTCTGCAGGATCCGTAATGCCAAAATTATTTTGAAGGAATCGTGCTACATCCTTAAGTTTAAGTTTCAACCGTGGTGTCGAATGCATCTTACTGCCTTGTATAGCATGAAGCATAACATCGTGGTATGCCTTCATAAATGGCTCTATCGGTTCAAGGTCCGACTGACCGAATTCTTTCGTTTCGTCTCCCTCATTCTTGAAATGGACAATAGGTATAAATCCCCATGGATTTCTTTCTTCTCCTGGCTGTATATCCGGTGGTGTATCGCCTTCTATTTGTATCAGACGTCGATCTTTGCTAATACGCTGAGTAACAATGCACCGTCTGGTGTTATTGCTCTCATCAAGCCATTCATGTTCAGATTTAAGAACATATTCTCTTACGAAACCAGTAATTGGGTTCCTGATGATTTGCACCACCTGTTCTGGTGGAATGATGTTATATACCAACCTAACCTTTTTTTCTGGATATAAAGTTGCGTCCTCATTTTCCTCTCGGGTAATCCACACAAAACAATCCCCATCCCGCATAGCATTACGATGAGTCTGTTGCATTCGACTTACATTAGCGCCAAAAAAGTCATCCAGTACTTTCTGGGCATCCTCATCCTCACTCCGAAACCGCGGCACGCCCATAAAGCCTACAGTGGTATTAATAATCGGTTTTGCAAACCCAGCACCGAGCTTATAGTTATCATCTGTGTTTTCATATAAAGCCCGGGCTTTTGCATAATCCACACGACTAGAATTAAGTCGATATGGTGTGGCGTAAGTACCAGTCTGTAGCTTCCAGCCGGTAAAACTCAATAAATCTCTTAATTTAGATATTTCTCCTACAGCTTTTTTAAGCCAATTAGCTTTCAACTTAGCCATATATCCTCAATCCTCTCAAAAGAGATAATGCCTCCATACTGGTCTGATGATAACCACCTTTCAAAGCCCAACAGGCCAATGCCAGCGCCATAACAGTATCATCATGATAACCTTCTGAAGCTTCAGCTTTAACCTTTGTCCCTCGCTTTACGTTTCTAAAATATCTAAGTTCGTCTCTTAATGCTGTCCATGAAGTAGGAAGCAATAATTTCTTTTGCTGTACCAATACAACAAGATTTGATATAAGCTCATTCCTGCTTTTCTCAGAAAAAACAAAAGGCTCGCAATTGCGAACCTGTTCCGCTATTGGATCTCCAACCCCTGTCGCATCAAGGTAAACTCTTGCATTGTATTTCGCCTGTAGCTCATTAACATGTGCCACAACATCTGTGTAGAGTCTGCCTTGATATCGGTGATATTCCACTATCTGATAAGGCTCTCTTGTAATATCAAGCACAATGATTACAGTGTAGTCCTGATACTTTGCCAAGTCAACTCCGATAGCGTATCTGTGTCCATTTAGTGGTTTTTGCTCAAGTTTATAATCGTCGAATACCTCACATAGCAAACTCCACGGGAAAATAAACGAATCGTCTTCTACAAACTCGGCAAGGTATTCTATTCTCCAAGCGAGCTCCGGAATTTCATGTCGGATTCTCTCTAATTCGTCTCTATCAAGTCTCTCATTATCATAAACTGTTGCATGAAAGCTTTTGTAGTATCCGGTCTTATCATTTAAACCTTCCTGGAAGAGTTTATATACATAATTCATACCGTTCGGAGTTGTCTCTAGCCTCAATAATCCATTTCTATCAAGAACCATTGCCCTTATGACATCATGATACACTTTATCCTTTATAAAAGCAGCTTCGGTAATAGCAACACCATCTGCGCCTTTACCTCTCAAATAAACACCATCCCGCGAAGTTGAACGTCCCAATATCTTTGACCCATTGACAAGCTGTATCTCAGGGAATGGACTCCATTTAAAATCTTTTACCAGAGTCTCGAGCAAGCTATTATTAGCTGCTCTCTGTTCAAACTCTTGAAAATATATCTTTGCCTGATCAATGGATGGTGCTGTAATATACCATACTTGTTTTGGTTTAGTAGCAGATTCATGAACAACATCTATCAAAGTTACAGTGCTCTTTCCAAATCGGCGTCCTGCTACTTTGATTTGTACTTTGCCACCGAGCAATAATGCTTGTTGTTGCTTTTCTCCTAATTCTAAACCAAAGAAAGCTTTAGCAAAATATACTTTATCTTTCTTGCTCTTTAGAAGAACATTTCTAAGAATCTCCCTCGCTTTCGCTGTTAACATCGTCATTATCTTCACTCCATAACGCACTCAAAACATCTGCTACATTGCTAAGCGGATCGTCACCTGTCAGTTCAAGTTTCTGTTTTATGGCCTGGCGCATCTCGCTTTGCAACTTTTCTCTTAGTTGTACTAAAGCCAGTGGTGGTTTTTCTCGTTTCTGTATTAAATCTTTAAGCCAAGCTGTGGTTGCTTGGCTTAATTCGAAATTGTCAGTTATGGTAGCATCCAACATTTCGATATCGGATAATCGCTTTTCAACGGCTTTTTGATACTGCTGCTGGCTTTTTTGATACTGTTCCCTTACTTCGGCTTTCACGTCGAAATGTTCATTAAGGTGCTGCCATATCGATTTATAGCTTATATTCTCACCATATTCCTCTTTAAGCTTGGAAGAAATTGCTCTTGGGCTCATCCCCTCCTCTTTTGCCCATTTTTCAATCTCGACCCGGTGCTGGCTGTTACATACCTTGCACCGGGAAGAATATCCAGCCGGCATCCGGGCCACCTCCCTGTTACTGTTACTCTCGTTACCGTTACGGTTGTTACTGTTACCCCTCATGTAGTATAATTTGACATAAGGGGTGAGCAACATGTTAGGCAACATGTTGAATTTGCCCCCTTGCCGGTAAGGGGCTCTTAATAATCCGGCTCCCTCCTCTGGGGGCTAAAAGGGAAAATTCCCTTAATAGGAGGGGTATCCTAGCTGATTGAGGGGTAAGCTAGGAAAGAATGCATTTGCGCAGTATAGTATTGTATTGCAAAGCATATGAGCCCCGATCCCCTCGTAAAAATTATCTTCCATCTTGCTAAAATACACAAGCCCGGCGGGGGTGACCGGGCTAAACAGATAAAATTTATATAATTCCACTTACATTATATCATACAAAAGTGTATCATTTAGTCTCATCTTTTTTTAATTTTTCTAATGCTTCTTTATGTATTCTATGTATTTGCGCCCAACTGTAGTTCATCTCATCGCATATTTCTGCCCAGCTCTTGCCGTATATATACCTCAACCTTATCAGCAGCTTTTCTCTTTCATCCAGTTTTTTTATTGCCTTTTCTATCTCGTTTAGCTTTCTATAGCTTTCTTGCAATTTTTTATTTATTTCTTCTTCAATCTCTATTTTTTTTATGATTAGCTCCCCCATCACATCTCTACTACCCGTCCTGCTCACAGATACAAGTGTATAGCGTGTTGTAATCCTCTGTAGCTGCGTATCTATCTCTAACAATTTCTCTTCCAGCTTTTCTATATTTTTAAGAATCCATCTATATTGCATTAATTCATACTTCGTCATTTTTTCAACCACCTTCCGCAATTAGACGCAATTTTTCTTTTGTGGGCAAGTCTAAAAGCTCCTCTATTGCAACGTACAGTCTCTCTTTTTTCTTCTCTTCCTCCCACAATTCCATTGCCTTGTCCACGTACTGTAGAAAAAGTGACATGTCTCCGTTTAGGTATCGCACTATCGACCTATAACAGTATTTCAAAACATCTTCACTCATCACGATACCTCCTCTATTTCAATTTC
>Ga0247720_100279_pt1 | contig 22077 bp, 26 predicted proteins | sample MSEWel2015_12_15_FD_189078 | JGI IMG/M metagenome (GOLD analysis project Ga0247720, IMG submission 189078) | Subsurface sediment microbial communities from gas well in West Virginia, United States - MSEEL Well Study Marcellus 3H_2015_12_15 | ecosystem: Environmental > Terrestrial > Deep...
TTATAACCCGAACCTTGACCGAGCACCCCAACGTTACCGTTGAGCGGCGGGAAGTAACGGAGATCCCCGAAGGGATTGTGATCATCGCCAGCGGCCCGCTTACCTCCGATGCTCTGGCGGCGCGCCTGGGAGAGCTTACCGGTGCCGAGCAACTGTACTTTTACGATGCTGTTGCGCCAATCGTCACCCTGGAATCGGTAGACACAAGCCGCTGCTTTTGGGGTTCGCGCTACGGCAAAGGAGAAGAAGCATATCTTAACTGCCCTTTGACCAAGGAAGAGTACGAACGTTTTTGGGAAGAGCTGGTACGTGCGGAGCGGCATCCGCTTAAGGAATTTGAAGAGCTGAAGGTGTTTGAGGGCTGCATGCCCATCGAACAGATGGCCCTTAGGGGGCGGGAAACGCTGCGTTACGGACCGCTCAAACCCGTGGGCCTAATCGACCCGCGCACGGGCAAACAGCCCTACGCCGTAGTGCAACTTAGGCAGGACAATCGGGAAGGGACGCTGTACAACCTGGTCGGCTTTCAGACCCAGCTTAAGTGGAGCGAACAAAAGCGCGTCTTCGGCCTGATCCCGGGGCTAGAAAACGCCGAATTTGTCCGCTACGGCGTGATGCACCGCAACACCTTCATCGCCTCGCCCAAGGTCTTGGCTCCTACCTGGCAGCTCAAGGCGAATGAGCGGCTTTTCTTTGCCGGGCAGGTGACGGGGGTGGAAGGGTACGTAGAATCAGCAGCCTCGGGCCTGATGGCCGGCATCAACGCCGCGCGGCTGGCGCAGGGACGCGAGCCCTTGGTGCTGCCCCCCATAACTGCCTGCGGTGCCCTCGCCCACTACGTGACCACGGCCAGCCTCGGAAACTTCCAGCCCATGAACGTTAACTTCGGCCTTTTCCCGCCGCTCGAACGGAAAATCCGCGGTCGCCGCGAACGCAACCTGGCGCTGGCCGAGCGGTCATTGGCATGGTTTGACAATAATTGGAAACATTTCGAATTATAGTGTTGCCTAAATTATCATTTTGTGCTAGTATAGGGCCGTATCGAATCCTCATTAAGCTGAGGATGAGGAGGTGGCCCCGGTGGACTGGGATGATTGGCAAGATGAGTACTTGGGGTATCTGGCCCAAGATCGGGGGTATTCCCAGCACACAGTAGCCAGTTACCAGGACGACCTCCAAGACTACGCCGCCTTCTGCCGGGAACGGGGTGTAGACCCTGTTTCGCCCCCGCAGGGCTTCCTCCGGGCCTATTTGGCGAATCTGAACGAGCGGGGCTACGCCCGCCGCACCATTGCCCGGCGCCTCGCCGCCCTGCGCTCCTTTTTCCGTTTTCTTGAGCAGGCAACCGGAAAGAGCGAGAACCAGGCGCAGCAGATCCGTAGCCCGAAGCTCGGCCGTACCCTTCCTATCTTTTTGTCGGAAGATCAGGTAGAAGCGCTGCTTCAGGCCCCAGACACCAGGACTCCGCTGGGGCTACGGGACGCGGCCCTGCTCGAGGTGCTTTATGCCACCGGTGCCCGAGTAGGGGAGCTGGTTGCGCTAAACTTAGAGGACGTCAACCTGGCTGTAGGGTGCGCCCGGGTGCTGGGCAAAGGGCGGCGCGAGCGGATCGTACTTCTCGGCGGGCGCGCCGTGGATTTACTTAAACGCTACCTCAGCGCCGGGCGCCCCGAGCTGGCCAAAAACGGCGCGCCGGAACCGGCCCTCTTTTTGAGCCGCCTGGGGCGGCGCCTAACGGTAAGACAAGTGCGGCGACTGGTGGCCAAGTACTCCGAAGCGGCGGCTTTAAACTTGCACGTGAGCCCCCATACCCTGCGCCACACTTTTGCCACCCATCTCCTGGAACACGGAGCCGACCTGCGCAGCGTGCAGGAGCTGCTCGGCCACGCCAGCCTCTCTACCACCCAAATTTACACCCACGTCACCCGGAGGCGTCTTTACAGCGAATACCGAGCAGCGCATCCGCGGGCGTAGGGAGGGAAGAAGGAGGGGAAAACCGTGTTTCACGGCACAACCATCGTCGCCGTCCGGCGGGGCGGTCATGTGGCGATGGCCGGCGACGGGCAGGTAACCTTCGGCAACAATACCATCATGAAGCAGGGGGCGCGCAAAGTACGGCGCCTCCACGGCGGGAGTGTGGTGGCCGGGTTTGCCGGCTCGGTGGCCGATGCCATGACCCTTTTTGAGAAGTTCGAGACGAAGCTTGAGGAGTACCATGGTAATCTGCAGCGGGCGGCCGTGGAGCTGGCCAAGGAATGGCGCCTTGACCGCATGTTAAGGCGGCTGGAGGCCCTCCTCATTGTGGCGGACAGCGAACGCCTGCTCATCATCTCCGGGAGCGGCGAGGTCATCGAGCCGGACGATGAGGTGGCGGCCGTGGGCTCAGGGGGGCCCTACGCTTTGGCGGCGGCCCGGGCCCTCATTAGGCATACCCAGCTCAGCGCCCGCGAGGTCGCTGAGGAGGCCTTGCGTATTGCGTCGGGTATCTGCGTCTACACCAACGACCAGATCACCGTAGAGGAGCTGTAGCGTCATGATTGAGGAGCTGCGTCCCCGCGCCATTGTCGAAGAGCTCGACAAGTATATTGTCGGACAGGCGGAAGCTAAGCGCACGGTGGCCATTGCCCTGCGCAACCGCTACCGGCGGGCGAAGCTGCCGCCTGAGCTCAGGGATGAGATCATACCGAAGAACATCCTCATGATTGGCCCTACCGGTGTCGGGAAGACGGAGATAGCCAGGCGCCTGGCCAAGCTGGTGAACGCCCCTCTAGTGAAGGTGGAGGCCACCAAATTTACCGAGGTGGGTTATGTCGGCCGGGACGTGGACGCCATGATTCGCGACCTGGTGGAAACGGCAATCCGCATGGTTAAGGCCGAGCGGATGGCCCAGGTGCAGGCTAAAGCGGCGGAGCTGGCCGAAGAGAAATTGCTCGATCTTCTGGCGCCGCTTCCAGAGCGGTCTAGAGGCGGGGTCAATCCCCTGGGTCTCTTGTTTGGGGTAAAAGAAGAGGTGCGCCCGGAGGAGGAGAACTACAGCGCCCGCCTTTCGGAGGCGAAGGCCCGGCGCCTTCGCTTAAAAGAGCAACTGGCGGCAGGCGAGTTGGAGGATCAGCTGGTAGAGGTGGAGGTTGAGGACAACACCCCGCCTATGTTGGAGATCTTCTCCGGCGCCGGTGTGGAGGAGATGGGGATCAATCTTCAGGAAGTCTTGGGGAACATCTTTCCGAAGCGGCGCAAGAGACGGCGCGTTACCGTAGAAAACGCCCGGCGCATCCTCACCCAGGAAGAAGCCCAGAAGCTTATCGATATGGATGAAGTCATAGCGACGGCCATCGAGCGAGCTGAACAGTCCGGCATCGTCTTCATTGACGAGATCGACAAGATCGCCGGGCGGGAGGGCGGCGTCGGCCCGGATGTGTCCCGCGAGGGAGTCCAGCGGGATATACTGCCTATTATCGAAGGCTGTACCGTAATGACTAAATACGGGCCGGTAAAAACGGACCATATACTTTTTATCGCCGCCGGTGCTTTCCATGTGGCCAAGCCATCGGACCTCATCCCCGAGCTTCAAGGGCGTTTTCCTCTGCGCGTTGAACTTAAGCCCCTGACGGAAGAGGACTTCCGCAGGATCCTCACCCAGCCGGAAAACGCCCTGATCAAACAATATACCGCGCTTCTGGAAACAGAAGGTATAAAAGTCAAATTCAGTGACGATGCTATAGAGGAAATTGCGAAAACAGCAACGCTCGTAAATGAGCAGACCGAGAACATTGGGGCCCGCCGCCTGCACACTATCTTGGAAAAGGTCTTAGAGGACATTTCCTTTACTGCCGGCGAAAACGGTCCTGAGGAAGTGGTGATCGACGCCCGTTACGTACGGCGCCAGTTGGAAAACATCGTCAAGAACCGGGATCTCAGCCGGTATATCCTGTAAGTGTGAAAAAGGAGGATTCAAACGGTGAACCTACTGGAGAAAACCCGTACTCTCAATCGCCTGTTGCAAAAGTCGGCGGGGCACCCTGTCGACTTTGACGAGATTTGTCACATCTTAAGCGAGCTTATCCAGGCCAACGTCTATGTGGTTAGCCGCCGCGGCAAAATCTTGGGCCATGCCCTAAAAGAGGGTTATCGGTGCGACGTGATGGAGGCCGACGTCCTTAAGGCCGAAAAGCTGCCGGGCGACTTCAATGACCGGTTGCTTCGGGTGCTCGATACGACCACGATGAAACAAGATCCTGGGCACTGCGTTTTCGATGCCGAAGTAAGTTGCCTCTTACCTTCCCAGGAAGTGACCATCGTACCGATCAACGGCGCCGGCGAGCGGCTGGGCACCTTGCTGGTGGCCAAGTTCGAGCTGCCTTTCACCGAAGAGGACCTCATCCTGGCCGAGTACGGGGCCACGGTGGTAGGCATGGAAATTCTCCGGGCGAAGAGCGAAGAGATAGAAGAAGAAGCACGCAAGAAGGCCGCCGTGCAGATCGCCCTCGGGACTCTGTCTTATTCCGAGCTGGAGGCGGTGGTGCACATCTTCGAAGAGCTGAACGGGCCGGAAGGGCTTTTGGTGGCGAGCAAGGTGGCCGACAGGGTTGGCATTACCCGTTCGGTTATTGTTAATGCCTTGCGTAAATTCGAAAGCGCTGGCGTCATCGAATCTCGTTCCTTGGGCATGAAGGGCACCTACATCAAGGTGCTAAACGACCGGCTTCTGGACGAGCTGAAGAAGATAAAGTAGAGTTTTTGCCGGTGCCAGAGCCTCCTTCGTCTGGGAGGCTCTTTTTTTGTCCCCTGGTGCACTCTTAATTTCTGGTAAAATCATACTGGCCAGCAGGAGTTTGGCTAAAGATGCCGAAAAAGGAAACTTAAGGGCGAGGAAAAGAGACAAGGCAACGGTCGAGCCTCATTCTGGCGGAACGAGCTGACAGCGAAAAAGGGCAAACCTGGCGAAAGCCAGGGACGCAAAGCCACGGGCCTGTAGCCTTAAGCCATGGCAGCCGGGCTGCCGCGCGTCTGGCCGGAAACCTCAAGTGGTCCTGCCAGCTGAGGTATTTTGTTATTTGGCAAGGAGGTGGGAGCATGCCTTTCGCCGTGTTTGCCGACGGACTGCTCGACAAGATTAGCCTCGGACTAGACTGGGCGGCCCTACGCCAGCGGGCTATAGCCAATAACCTGGCGAATGAGGATACGCCCGGCTATAAACGCCAGGATGTCTCCTTCCCCGAGGTTCTCCGCCAGGCCGAAGAAAGTGAGGCTCCGCATTTGCCTTTGGCCGTTACCGCCCCAGGGCACCTGGTGCCCAACGCACAACCAACTCTGATGGTTTATCGGGATGCCAGCACCAGCTATCGCAACGATGGCAACAATGTGGACATCGACGTGGAATCAGCTGAGCTGGCCAAGAACGCCCTTTATTATAATGCCCTTATCACTCAGGCAGCTCTATATCTGGCCAACCTGCGGCTGGTGATTAGCGAAGGGAGGCGCTGACGATGTTCGCCAGTCTTGATATTGCTGCTTCCGGCCTTACGGCTCAGAGACTCAGGCTGGACGTAATCGCCAACAACCTGGCCAATGCCGAGACGACGCGCACTGCGGCCGGCGGGCCGTATGTGCGTCAGCTCGTAATCTTTGCTCCGCGGGAAGTGCCGCCTTTCAGCCACTTTCTCAGCGCGGCCGCGGCATCTCAGGTGCCGGGCTATGGCGTGCGGGTGGTGGGGATTGTGCTCGATCAAAGCCCGCCGCGCCGAGTTTACCAGCCGGGACATCCGGATGCCGATGCAGCGGGATACGTCGCCTACCCCAACGTCGACGTAGTGAGAGAAATGGTGGACATGATCTCGGCCAGCCGGGCCTATGAAGCTAATGCCGCAGCCTTTAACGCCGCAAAAGGCATGGCCCTCAAGGCCCTGGAGCTGGGAAGGAGGTAGGCTAGACGATGAACGGTGTGACGGCGGCGCGTGCTACCACCTTCACGAGCGCGCCTTCCCGTCCTGCGGAACAGGGCACGGCGGGGACGAGCTTTGGCGCAGTTTTGGGACGGTACCTTGAAGAGGTCAACCAACTTCAGTTGGATGCCGAGGCCAAGACGCGCCAGTTCCTCGCCGGCCAAGACATTGAGCTCCACCAGGTGATCTTGGCAACCGAAAAGGCGGCTTTAGCTCTGGAGCTTACCCAGACACTGCGCAACAAGGTTATCGAGGCCTACCAGGAAATCATGCGCATGCAGGTCTAAAGGCGCGAGGTGGTAGGCATGGAGCTCGGTATTAAAGAGCTTTGGTCCAGGGCGCGCGCTTTCTGGCAGAACGCCAGCCCCGGTCTCAAGCTGCGGCTTTTGGCCGGCGTTTTGTTGGGCTTGGGTCTGGTCGGGGCGGTGGTTTTTTTCTCCCACCCCAGTTACGACGTGCTTTTTGCCAACCTCGCGCCGGCCGACGCCGGGGAGATTACCCAGCGTTTGGAAGAGCTCAAGGTCCCCTACCGGCTGGGCGGTGATGGAAGGAGCATCCTGGTTCCGCGCGACAAAGTTTACGACCTGCGCAACCGCCTGGCCATGGAGGGCTTGCCTAAAGGCAACGCCGTAGGCTTTGAGATTTTCGACCAGACGAAGCTCGGCGTCACTGATTTTGAGCGGCGCGTGCAGTACATTCGGGCCCTCCAAGGAGAACTCACGCGTACTATTCAGCAGATGGAGGGAATTCGTTCTGCATCGGTGCAGATCGTCCTCCCGGAAGAGAGGCTCTATCAAAAAGATTCACGCCCTCCTACCGCGTCCGTCCTGGTGGATACGGTAGGCGAGATTGGGCCGGAGAAAGTGCGTGCCATTATCCACCTGGTCTCGCACAGCGTGGAAGGATTGACGCCGGACAACATCACCGTGGTGGACACGAGTGGCCAGGTGCTCTCGGACCTGGTGCAGACGGAAAACACGCCGACCGGGCTTACCAGCAGCCAACTGGAACTGACGCGTTCGGTGGAGCGCCAGATCGAGCGAAGCATCCAGACCATGTTGGAGGCGGTCTTGGGGTCGGGCAATGTGGTGAGCAGAGTCAAAGCCGAACTCAATTTCGATAAGCGCGAGGTTACCAACGAGTTTTTCCAGCCGGTGGCAAATGACGAAGGTATTCTGCGCAGCATTCAGGAGCTGCAAAAGACGTTCGACGGACAGGGCGGTCCGCAGGGTGCCCCAGGTACGCCGACTAACGTTCCTCCTACATACCAGGCCGGGACCGGTGGGCCGAGCCACTACGACGAGCGGCAAGTTACCCGCAACTACGAGATTAATCAGACCAAAGAGCACTTGGTCGTAGCTCCGGGCAGCGTCCGGCGCCTGAGTGTGGCCGTGATGGTGAACGGGAACCTGACTCCCGAACAGCAACAGGCCATCCAGGCGGCGGTCAGCAACGCCGTAGGTTTGCAGCCCAACCGAGGAGACCAGATCAGCGTGGTTTCCTTCCCCTTCCAAGCGCCGTCGCCGGCCCAGCTCTTGGCGCAGCAGGCGGCCGCCGAGCAGGCGGCGCGGAACAGGCGCCTCGTAGTCTTAGCCGTGGGCGGTGCGGCGTTGCTTCTCCTGGCGGGGCTTGTCGTCTGGCGGCTCAGACGGCGGGCGCCGGCTGAAGTTATCCCCATGCCGGTTCAGGCTGCGGCGGAAGAAGCGGCGCCGGCCGGCGAGGAGAGCGAACAAGAGCGCATTCGCAAAGAAGTGGAGCGCCTTGCGCGGCAGCGTCCGCAGGAGGTGGCGCAGGTACTTGCCACCTGGCTCAGCGAATAGAGGGGGAATGAACGGTGCGACAGGCACTGGCTGGCAAAGAGAAAGCTGCCATCCTCTTGATTTCTCTGGGTCCGGAGCTATCGGCCCAGGTCCTGAAGCACTTGCGGGAGGACCAAATTGAGGAGCTTACTTTGGAGATTGCCAGCATGCGGCGCATCGACCCGGAGGTGCGCGACCGGGTAATGGAAGAATTCCACCAGCTCTGCTTGGCCCGCGAGTACATTGCCCAGGGCGGAATTGAGTACGCGCGGGAGGTCTTAGAACAGGCCCTCGGAACTCAGCGCGCCCTCGATATAATCAACCGCCTGACGGCTTCGCTTCAGGTGCGGCCGTTCGACTTCGCCCGCAAGACGGACGCGGCCCAGCTTCTTAATTTTATCCAGAACGAACACCCGCAGACGATCGCGCTGGTGACCGCCTATCTTCAACCCGAGCAGGCTGCGGCCATTCTATCGGCGTTGCCGCCGGAAAAACAGATCGATGTGGCCAAGCGCATGGCCCTCATGGACAGCACTTCACCGGAGATCATCCAGCAGGTGGAGCAGGTGTTGGAGCGTAAACTCTCCACCTTGACGAACCAGGAGTACGCCCGGGCGGGCGGCGTAGAGACGGTCGTTAAAGTGCTGAACCAGGTAGACCGCGGTACCGAAAAGACCATCCTAGAAGCCCTCGAGCGGGAGGAACCACAGCTCGCGGAAGAGATCAAGCGGCGCCTATTTACCTTCGAGGACATCGTCCAGTTGGACGACCGCGCCGTTATGCGCGTGCTGCGCGAGGTGGACTTAAACCGCGACCTGCCGCTCGCTTTGAAGGTGGCCAGCGAAGAAGTACGGCGCAAGATCTTCAAGAACATGTCCAAGCGGGCAGTGGAGACTCTACAGGAGGAAATGAGCTACCTGGGACCCGTGCGGCTTAGGGACGTGGAGGAAGCACAACAGAAGATCGTCAACATCGTGCGTAAACTCGAGGAGAGCGGGGAAATCGTGATTGCGCGCGGCGGGGAGGATGAACTCATTGTCTAGCATTTGGAAGCGTCCTGCCTTAAGCCAACCGGTGATCCTGGCGGCAAGCCTCGCGGCTGCACAGGAGAAAGAAGAAGCGGACGGCGTTTCGGCTGCCTGCAGTGAGTGCCGGGCCCAGCTTATGGCCGTGCTGGAGTCCAACCTCCTCGCCGCCGCCCGGCTCCGGGCGGCGGCATTGGAAAAAGAAGCCGCCCAAAGGGCCGAGGCTCTGCTCAACGAGGCACGCCGGCAGGCGGAAGAGATCAAGGCTGCCGCTAAGGCCGCGGGGCATAAAGAAGGTTACCAGGCCGGCTACGCGGAGGGCCGGGCGGCCGCCGAGAAGCTCATCAGGGAAGCCCAAGCCTGCCGGGAGGAGGCCGAAAAAGAACGGCAGGCCCTTTGGGCGGCCCTCGAACCGCAGGCCGTCGAACTCGCTTTTACCCTCGCCCGCCTTATCCTGCGCCGTGAGGTAAGGCGCGCACCGGAGGATGTGGAGGAATTACTGGCTGCGGCGGCGGGCAAACTCCCCGCCGGTACGCCCGTTACCGTTGAGGTTGCCCCGGGGGAACGCCCGGCCTGGGAGGCGGCACGCGCCCGGGTAGAAACGGCCCTCGGCGACCGGCCGTATGTGTTGGTGGAAAATGCCAATGTTCCTCCCGGCCAGTTCCAGCTTACCAGCGAAATGGGCACGGTGGACGCCCGGTTCGAAAGCCAGCTCGCCGCCTGTGCGAAAGAAGTCCAAGCGATTGGGGAGACGGGCCATGCGGCCAAATAAGGGAGACCTCGGCCCCTACCTGGCGCGCCTCAAAGGCTTTGACCCTCTCCCTGTTTTTGGCCGGGTTACCCGCCTGGTGGGCCTTACGGTGGAATCTCAAGGGCCGCCGGCCGAATTTGGCGAACTATGCTACATCGAAGGCTGCGGCGGGCGGACCATTGCGGCGGAGGTGGTGGGCTTTCGCGACCGGCAGCTCATCCTTATGCCCATCGGAGATCTTACCGGTGTGGCTCCGGGAACCAGCGTTTATGCTGCAGGACATCCGCTAACGGTGGCCGTCGGCCCCGGGCTCAAGGGCAGGGTGCTGGACGGCCTCGGCCAGCCGCTCGACGGCCTCGGCCCCCTTCGGGCGGCCGAGTTCTATCCCTTACGGGCCCAGGCTCCCCATCCGCTAAAGCGCCGGCGCATTACAGAACCGCTTCCACTAGGCGTCAAGGTTGTGGATGGCCTCCTCACCTGTGGAAAAGGGCAGAGGCTCGGCATCTTTGCCGGAAGCGGTGTGGGGAAAAGCACCCTCCTGGGGATGATGGCCCGCAACACCTCCGCCGACATTAACGTGGTGGCGCTCATCGGCGAGCGCGGCCGAGAGGTGCGCGAGTTTATCGACAAGTCCTTGGGACCGGAGGGGCTGGCCCGGTCGGTCGTGGTGGTGGCCACCGCCGACCAACCGCCTTTAGTGCGCGTAAAAGGGGCCCTCGTAGCCATGAGCATTGCCGAGTATTTTCGCGACCAGGGCCTAGACGTGCTCTTTATGATGGATTCGGTGACCCGTTTTGCCATGGCCCAGCGCGAAATCGGTCTGGCCAGCGGCGAACCACCGACCACCAAAGGTTACACCCCCTCGGTATTTGCCATGCTTCCCCAGCTTCTAGAGCGGGCAGGGGCTGCGGAGAGCGGGACCATCACCGGGCTGTTTACCGTGCTGGTCGACGGAGACGACCTGATGGACCCCATTGCCGACGCGGCGCGGAGCATTTTGGACGGGCACATCGTGCTCACCCGTTCGCTGGCCAGCCGCAACCATTACCCGGCTGTAGATGTGCTCCAGAGCGTGAGCCGGGTGATGCCAGATGTGGTTCAGCCGGCCCACCTTAGGTTGGCCCAAAAGGCGCGGGAGGTTTTGGCCGTGTACCGCGAAGCGGAAGATTTAATCAACGTGGGAGCCTACGTGGCCGGGAGCAACCCGGCTATCGACCGGGCACGGAGCCTCATCGGCCCGCTGGAAGAGTTCCTTAAGCAGGATGTGAAGGAGAGCTTTTCCCTTGCCGAAACACAGTGGCTCCTGGCAGAGGCAGTGGGCGAGCGCTGGGAGGAATCCGCATGAAGTTCCGCTTCCGCCTGTCACGTGTTCTAAGCGTAAGGCAAATCAGGGAGAACCAGGCCAAACTCACCTTGGCGGTACGCGCTGCCGCGCGGCACGAAGAGGAACGCCGTCTTGAGGTGCGGGCAGCCTCCTTGGATGCGGCGTGGGAGCGGCTCACGGCGGAGGGACTCTACAGCGCCCGCCATTTAACCCTGGGTGCCGCCGACCTTAAGGCAGCGGAACGGCTCTATGCGGAGCAAGAGGAGCGGGTGAAAGGGGCCATGGCCGCCTGGGAAGAGGCACGGCAGCAGTTTTTGCGCCGGCGCGCCGAACGCCAGGTGCTCAGCCGGCTTAAAGAGCGGGCTAGGGAGGAGTACATGACGGTTTCCCGGCGCGCCGAGAACAAGGAACTCGACCAGGTGGCGGCCGTAGCCTATGTACGACGAAAGGGGAATGGGTAAGGTGGCACGCGCAGCTCCTCTGCCGCAACATCAGCCGCGGCGGCCCATCTTGCTGAGCGTACTTTTAGTGCTACTCATCCTTGTCTTGGTGGGAGGCTTAACGGCCCTCCTCCTCAACTTTCTCGGCGTGTTCTCCTTCTCCTCGCTGAAGGCCGTCTGGCCGGGAGCGAAGCCTGCCGCTCCCCAGACCGATGCCCTCGCCGCCGAAGTCGCGGCCCTGAAGACGGAGAAGGCGGCCTTAGAGGCAGAACGAAACCAGCTTAAGGCCCAACTGCGAGAGAGCGAGACTAAGATTCAGGAGTTGACCGCCCAGGTGGCCAAGCTGAAAGCCGATCTGACGGCGGCCCAAAAAAAGAGCGCGGACCAGAAAAACCTAGCAGCTGTTTACGGGAGCATGGCGCCCAAAGATGCGGCGCGCATCCTGGCCGAACTGCCGGATGACCAGGTGGTAAGCATCCTACTGCAACTGAGAAGAGACCAACAGGCGGCCATACTGGCGGCTTTAGACAGCCGCCGGGCCGCGCGCTTGACGCAGATGATGGCCGGCCAATCGCTGGCCGGCTAGAAAGACGGCCGTGAAAGGAGGTGAAAAGATGGTATCTGGCTTTGAGGCGGTACCTTCGGTGAGCCTCGTTCCCGGAAGCCCGTTATGCCTGCCGGGGAGCCAACCGAAGGCCGGCCCTGCGGCTGAGGGCAGATTTGCCGATCTCCTGGCCGTTCTCTTGGGCTTGAACCTTGCCGCCACGCCCGCGCCGTTCCTCGATGGCGGATCGACGGCCGGCGGCGAAGGGAAAGCTGCCGACCGGCTGCCGTGGATCGGCGGCAAGGGCGCCGGGGCGGAATTACTTCTTCCTTTGCCGGGAGGGCAAATCGCGCAGGCGACCCAGGGCGAAAGAAACCAGCCTTCGCCCCTTGGTTTGTTGCCGGGTGGCGAGGGGGCCGTTGCGGCGGTAGCTGCCGGGCCTGAGGGCGCGGCGGCCGAAAGCGGGCCGAAGAACCGGCAGGTGATTTTTACCCTGACCCCGAAAGCTGGCGAGCTACGAGTGCCTGCGGTAAAAGAAGGCCAAGAGCCAGCCGAAAAGTTTACCCTGATTGCGGGAAACAAAGAACCGAAGCTTACGGGGGCGCCGGAGCGGCCCGAGCAAACGGCCGGTGAAGGCCCGCTGGCTGCTAAAGCGGCGGTGCGCCCGAGCGAAACGGCGAACGATGCCGTTCCGGACCAGGGGATGCCCAAACCGGGGAAGGAGGAGCAAGAGCCTCCGCTTCGCTTTGAGCGCCTTTCCGGGAGCGATGAAGCTTACTTCGCAGCCAAAAGTTCCGGGCAGATGCAGCGTCCGGGCGGAAAGGACGAGGCGCCCGGGCAGGAGTTCCCCGCAGTGCACCTTGGGGCTGGCAGCGGAGGGGGAACGCGCCAGAGCGAGGTTCCGGCCGTAGCGGTGAAGGAAGTTCCGGCCGTTTTCCGGCGCCTGGTGCAAGAGGCGCACCTGGTGGAAGGGCACGGGCGGCAAGAGATAATGCTGCAGCTCGAGCCGGAAAAGCTCGGGCGGGTGCACCTTACCATTCTTCATCAGGGCGGAACGGTCAGCGCGCGCTTTGAAGTGGAAAATGCCCTGGCGCGCGACGCGCTGCAGGCCGGGCTCGTCGAACTTAGGCAGGACCTGGCGGCGCACGGCCTGCGGGTGGAAGAACTTCAAGTCCTGGTGGGGCAAAACGGCACCGGCGGAGGTGCCGGAATGGGCGGCCAGGACGCGGCCTGGTCGTTCGGGCGACCGAGTGGCGGCCGAGCAGCTGTCCTGCAGGAAGTCCCGCAGGGTCAAGAGGCCGGCGCGGCAATGATCAGGAGAGCCAACGGCCTTGATTTGCGCGTATAGGAGGTGGGTGCATGAACGTCAGCTCAGTGGGCGGCGCCGGCTCAGGGACGGGCTCCCTTCTCAGGCCACAGGAGTTGGGAAACGGGGATTTCCTGCAACTTCTCGTTACTCAGCTCCGCCTGCAAGACCCGCTCGAGCCGGTGAAAGAACAGGACTTTATCGCCCAGCTTGCCCAGTTTGGCACTTTGGAAGGGGTGAACAACCTCGCCGCCGAGGTAAGAAAACTCAACGACCTTGTTTCGACCCAGCTTCTGCAGAGCGCCGGATGGCAGGCCGTAGGGCTTATCGGTCGCCGGGTGACGGTCGTCCTGGAAAACACACAGGTGACTGGTGTGGTGACCGGTGTGCGTTGGGCGGACGGCCGACCGAAGCTTTTGATCGGCAAAGAGGCCTACGACCTGGCCCAGCTTAAGGAGGTACAGGCAGAATCTCCGGCTTTGACCGAGGAGGGAAGCTAGTGAGCAATGCCGGATAAGGTGTTTCTCCCACCGCCCATTCTAAGCCCGGTAGGACGCCCGGCGGCGGTGCCCCAACCGCAAAAGGCGGGGGCGGCGGAAAAGGAATTCTCTGAGTACCTAGCGGAAGCCACAGGGCTTCGCCTTTCCCACCACGCCCAGGAGCGCCTGGCCCAGCGGCGAATTCCGCTAACGGGTGACACCTGGCAACGGGTACTGGCGGCGGTGGCCAAAGTGGCGGAAAAGGGAGGCCGAGACTCGCTCGTCCTCGTAGACGACCTGGCCCTGGTGGTGAATGTGCCCAACCGGACTGTGGTTACCGCGGTAAACGGAGAAAGCCTGAAAGAACGGGTTTTTACCCAGATCGATAGTGCCGTAATCGCATAGGGCTGGACCTTTCCGGGGGCCCTGCGCTGCCGACCGACGGAAGCAGCGCTAAGGCGAAAGGAGGAAAGTGTCATGATGCGTTCCATGTACGCGGCCGTCTCCGGCCTGCGCAATCACCAGATCCGTATGGACGTCATCGGCAACAACATTGCTAACGTGAATACCATTGGGTTTAAGAAGAGCCGCGTCACCTTCCAGGATGCCTTCACCCAGATCCTGCGCGGCGCCAGCCGACCGCAAGGCGGGGTAGGAGGAACAAACCCCATGCAGGTGGGCCTGGGAATGGTGCTGGGCTCCATCGATACCATCCATACCAAAGGAAACACCCAGACCACTGGTAATATGACCGACCTGGCCATTGACGGCGAGGGGTACTTCATCCTGAACAGCGGCAGCGGTTCCCGGGTCTACACCCGGGCCGGGGCGTTCCGCTTCGACAGCGAAGGCAACTTCGTGAACCCCGACGGCCTCAAGGTGCAGGGCTGGTACCTGGATGAAACGGGCCAGCGGCTGTCCGGGCCCGGCGGCGCCGTTGATCCCAGCGCCGCTCCTACCGACCTGATTCTCCTCCCCAGCCTCACCAAAAGCCCGCCTAAGGCTACCGCCAAGGTGGTCCTGAACGGGAATCTAGACGCGGGAACCGCAGAAGGCGGGACCTTTACGCGCAGCTTTACGGTGTACGATAAACTGGGGAATCCATATACGGTGAGCATTAAGTTCACGAAGCTCGGCCCCACTACGACTCCGCCAGCCAACAATCCTAACGAATGGCAATGGGAAGCATTGCCTGCGGGGCAAACTGCAGCAGCTAAGGGTGTTCTTACCTTCAGCTCTGACGGCAAACTTACCACGGTACCTTCGACAGTGAACGTGACCTTCGACCCTGACGGTACGGCAAATAGCGGCGACGAATGCTCCCAGACCTTCGACTTCTCCGGCATTACCCAGTACGCCGACCCGCGGGGTGAGTCGACGATCAGCGTGACCCAGGACGGGTACGCCAAAGGAGATCTTGAAGAGATTACGGTGGACGCGGCCGGCGTGGTCTCCGGCAGCTACTCGAACGGCGTAAGCCGCCCGCTCTTTAAGGTGGCGGTGGCGACCTTCGCCAACCCAGGGGGGCTGATCAGCAAGGGCGGATCGCTCTTTGCCGTCTCTAATAACTCCGGCGAACCGGAAATTAGCGAGCCGGGAACCGGCAGAGCCGGGGCCATCTCTCCGAGTTCGTTGGAGATGTCCAACGTGGACCTTTCGGAAGAGTTTACGGACATGATTGTGACCCAGCGCGGTTTTCAGGCCAATTCCCGCGTGATCACCGTTTCCGACGAGATGCTGCAGGAGCTCGTTAACCTCAAGCGCTAAAGCGCTGGCTTGCGGCCGGGTGGAGCGCCCGCCCGGGTCCTCCACCTGGCCTGATGGAGGTATAAAGATGGACGTTGCGACAATGCTGGGGATAGTTTTCGGTGTGGCTTTCATCCTGATCGGGATTTTCCAAACGGGGACACTTCAGACCTACTGGGACCTCCCCTCGTTGATGATTACCTTTGGCGGCACCATTGCCGGTACTCTCATAGCTTACCCTATCAGCCAGATTATTGGCGTCCTCAAAGTGGTGCGCAACGTGTTCCAGCGCCGTCTTCCATCCCCAGAGAGCGTGATTCAGCAACTCGTGCATTTCGTGGAGAAGGCCCGCCGGGAAGGTATCCTCGCTTTGGAGGACGAGGTTGAGGCCCTTGATGACGAATTTCTGAAAAAGGGACTCCAGCTTGTGGTCGACGGAAGCGACCCGGAACTGGTGCGGAACATCTTAGAAACGGAACTGGCCTTCGTGGAGGAACGCCACAAAGCAGGGCAAAGCATCTTCATTACCATGGCCACCTTGGCACCGGCTTTCGGCATGATCGGAACCTTAATCGGCCTTATCAACATGTTAAAAAACCTGGACAACCCAAGCGTCATCGGGCCGAACATGGCAACTGCCCTAATCACCACGTTCTATGGGGCAATTTACGCCAACCTGATCTGCATTCCCATCGCCACTAAGCTGAATGTCCGTTCGGGGGAGGAGATTCTTCTTAAGGAGCTGGTGATTGAAGGCGTGTTGTCGCTGCAGGCCGGGGAGAACCCGCGGCTGGTAGAAGAAAAACTCAAGGCCTTCCTGCCTCCGAAGGCGCGGAATTCCTTTAGCGCCCGTACCGGCGCCCAAGTGGGGGGCTAAGCATGGCCAGGAGTAAAAGGCGTGAGAGCGGCCTGGAGTTGCCTTCGGCTCCAGGCTGGATGACCACCTACGGCGATATGATGACACTTGTCCTCTGCTTTTTTGTGCTCCTTTTCTCCTTTTCGCAGATTGATCTCGCCCGTTTCCAGGATGTGATCATTTCTGTTCAGGGGGCGCTAGGGATACTCGAAGGCGGAAGTTCCCTTACGCCAGAACCTATGCCAGGGGGGGCGGCCGATGAAGCTGCGCTTAGGTGGCAGGCCGAGCAGCGGCGTCTCGAAGAAATCCTGGGCAAGGTAAATGAATACGTGCGCGAGAAAAACCTGCAGGGCAAGGTTCATGCTTCCTTGGACGAGCGGGGGCTGACCATCCGCTTTTTGGACACAGCCCTCTTCGATTTGGGAAGGGCAGATCTGAAGCCTGAGGCCCGGGTCATCCTGGATAACGTGGCGCGTCTGCTTAAAGCGATTCCCAATCCGATTCGGGTGGAGGGGCACACGGACAACCTCCCGATAAATACTTACCGCTTTCCTTCCAACTGGGAGCTTTCTACGGCGCGGGCTACCACGGTGGTACGCTACCTGGCAGAGAAGCACGGCATCCCTCCTGAGCGGCTTTCCGCGGCCGGTTACGGCGAATGGCGACCAGTGGTGCCTAACGATACTCCCGAACACCGTGCCCAGAATCGACGTGTGGATATTGTGGTCCTGCGTACCGACCTAGCGAAGCAAGAACCCCCCGGCGGGTCGTTGCCGAAAGGGGGTGGAGAAGGGAAATGAGCGAAGGCAAACAAGCTTGGAGCCCCGGCCGGATTATCATCTTGGTAGTGGTTTTGTTCGCCCTGTTTGCCGTGAGCACCTTGGCCTTTGTTCAGTACCTGCTCACCCGAGAAACGGCGCCCACAGCGAGAAAGCCGGCTCAGACGGGAATGGGGCCGACCTATTCCCTCGATAGCTTTAACGTAAACCTGGCCGATCAAGACAGCCGCCACTTCCTTAAGACCACCATAACCCTAGAGCTGGGAACGCCTGGCGTGGCCAAAGAACTGGAGAAGCGCCAAGCCCAGGTGCGCGATATAATCATTTCTATCTTGCGCGAGAAAACAGCGGAGGAACTAAAGGACGGTAACGCTACAGTCCAGAAATTAAAAGATGAAATCAAGAGCCGGCTAAACAACGTGCTAAGTAGCGGTCAGGTGACGGCCGTCTACTTTACCGAGTTTATAGTGCAGTAGGAAGAAGGTGAAGCTGTGGCGGAGGTTCTTTCGCAGGCAGAGATCGACGCCCTGCTCGCCGCCCTATCAAGTGGTAGTATAAGCGTTGAACACATCAAAGAGGAAGAAGAGCAGAAGCGGGTCCGCGTCTACGACTTTAAACGCCCCAATCGCTTTTCTAAGGAGCAGATTCGCACACTCTACATGCTGCACGATAATTTCGCCCGTCTCCTAAGTACCTTCCTCGTTACTCAACTCAGGGCGCCGGCCCAAGTGAACCTCATGTCGGTGCAGGAGATGACTTTCGATGAGTTCATGCGTTCCATGCCCAACCCTACGCTTATGGCCTTGACGCGGCTTACCGAATTTACCGGACAGATTGTGGTGGAGATGAATCTCTCCCTGGCTTTTGCCCTGGTCGAGAGGCTTTTTGGCGGCAAGGCCCTGGCTTCTACCGCGGTCAGACCGCCGACGGATATTGAGCTTGCGGTGCTGCAGCGCATTCTAAGACGCATGCTCGAAGTTCTGGATGAAGCCTGGTCCCGCGTCTCACCGCTTAAGCCGGAGCTTGACCGGATCGAGATCAACCCCCAGTTTGTTCAGATCATCTCGCCTTCGGAGATGGTGGCGCTCGTTTCTCTAAAGGTACAGGTAGATGCCGCCGAAGGGCTCCTTAACCTGTGTTTCCCCTATATCATTCTTAAGCCCGTCGTGGCTAAGCTTAGCGCGCGCCACTGGTTTTCCACGCTCGAGCAAGGCGTAGCGTCGCCGGGACAAGGGCTTCTTAAGCAACGCCTGACGCGGGCGGAGGTGCCTTTGGTCGCGCTCCTCGGCCGGGCCAGTATTACCGTGCGCGACCTCCTCAACCTCCAGGTGGGCGATGTGATTGAACTTGACGCGCGGGCAAGCGAGGCCATTAAAGTTCTGGTGGGCAACCGTCCCAAGTTTCTAGCACGTCCCGGCCAAGTCGGCCGTCACCTGGGTGTGCAGATTACCGCCCGCTACAAAGGAGATGAGAATGATGGATGATAGGCTCCTGTCGCAAGAAGAGATCGATGCCCTGCTCAAAGGCGGCCAGGCCGGGGTAAACCGCGAACTGGACCCCATCGAAAGCGATGCCCTGGGCGAAATTGGGAACATCTCCATGGGAACCGCGGCCACGACCCTGTCCATGCTTCTCGGCCAGGAGGTTAAGATTACCACCCCACGGGTATCGGTGACCACGGAAGAAGAACTGCGGCGCGAGTATCCGTATCCTTACGTTCTCTTAGAGGTCCGCTTCGTCCAGGGCTTGGAAGGCAGCAACCTTTTGGTGGTGCAGGAAAAGGACGCCCTCCTCATTTCCGAACTCATGATGGGAGGAAGCGGAACGCCCAGCGTGGAAAAGCTTGATGAGATGCGCCTTTCGGCCGTCGGAGAAGCCATGAACCAAATGATGGGCTCGGCGGCCACGGCCATTTCCTCGGTTTTTCAAAAGAAGGTCAACATCTCCCCGCCCAAGGTCCACTACGTAAACCTGGCGGAGAAAAGTCTGGAGCTGGTAAGCCAAGGAGAGTACCTGGTCAAGATTTCCTTTCGGATGACTATCGGCACCCTCGCCGATACCGAAATCATGCAGATTCTACCCCTGGACTTTGCCAAGCACATGGTGGCTACCCTGATGGGCTCCCTCGGCCAGAGCACGGCCGAACCCCAAGAACCTGCAGCGCCTGCAGCTCCGCCCCAACCACCCAAGGAAGACAAGGCGCCCGCGGCCGCGGAGCCGGCGGCACCCAGCGCGGGGCGAAGGGGCGAACAAGAGGTGGGGGATAAGACGGTACAACCGGTCTATTTTGCTCCTCTCACTCCGGCGGAGCCGGCGGCTGGAAGCAGCAACCTAGACCTTCTCCTCGATATTCCCCTGGAGGTTACGGTGGAGCTGGGTCGGACTAAACGTTTGATCAAAGACGTTCTGGAACTCGGCGTCGGTTCCGTAATTGAGCTGGACAAACTGGCCGGCGAGCCGGTCGACGTGCTGGTAAACGGAAAACTGGTGGCTAAGGGCGAAGTGGTCGTTATCGACGAAAACTTTGGAGTGCGCATTACCGAGATAATCACACCGGCCGAGCGCGTGAAACAACTGCAATAACAAGCGGGAGGGGACAGCATGGCAGGACGAATTCTAATTGTGGATGATGCAGCTTTTATGCGCATGATGCTCCGCGACATCTTGACCAAAAATGGATATGAAGTGGCCGGCGAAGCGGCGAATGGGGCCATCGCCGTGGAGAAGTACAAGGAGATCCGCCCGGACCTGGTGACCATGGATATCACCATGCCGGAGATGGACGGCATCACGGCGGTAAAGGAGATACGCAAACTCGACCCCCAGGCCAAGATAATTATGTGCAGCGCCATGGGCCAGCAGGCCATGGTCATCGAGGCCATTCAGGCCGGAGCCCGCGACTTCATTGTTAAGCCTTTTCAACCGGAGCGCGTGCTGGAAGCCGTGCGCAAGAACCTGGGCTGAGGTGGTATGCCTATGCCCGGCACACTGGGGCGTACCCTCGCCCTCATCCTCGTTTTGACTATGATTTGGGCTAGCGGTAACGTGGCTCTGGCTGTATCTCCGCCCGCCGCTTCAGACAAGGCGGCTGCGGCGCCCACGCCCGACAACCCCGGGTACCTGGCTGCCCAGCCGGAAGATGGGCCGCCGGCCTTTAACCCTACGGTCCTCGTTCTCAGGATGCTTGCCGGACTCGTACTGGTGCTCTTGCTGCTTTACCTCGCCACTCGGTTTATCACCCAGCGCTTGGGGCTGCCGCGTGGCGCCGGGCGGCATCTGGCCGTGCTCGATACGCTGCCGCTCGGACCGGGGAAGGGAATCCTCCTCGTGCGCGCCGGCAAACGGCAGCTCCTCATCGGGGTGAGTGGCGATCGGATTGCGCTCTTGGGTGAGTTGAACGAAGGCGACCTAGCCTCCAGCCAGGAGGTTGTAGACTTCCAAGCAGCGCTCAGCCAGGCCGCGCAAAAAGGCCTGCGCCTTATGCCGGAAAGCCTGTGGCGGGAAGCGGCGGCCGCGATTCGCCAGCAGGTGGGACGCCTGCACGGCCACAGGCAGGATTCGGGGGGAGAAAGTTTATGAGGCGCTGGGGTTTCATTTGGTGGCTGATAGCGTTGCAGCTTCTCTTGGGGGCAGCGCGCCCTGCCGTGGCCGCACCGGTTCTTCCACGCGTGGAGCTGGGGCTAAGCCCGGCCGGAAAGCCCGAAGATGTAGCCGTGAGCCTCCAGATTCTCTTTCTCTTGACTGTCCTTTCGCTGGCGCCGGCTATTCTCATCCTTACAACTTCCTTCACCCGAATCGTGGTCGTGCTCTCCTTTGTAAGGAGCGGTCTGGCCACCCAGCAGGTACCGCCGAACCAGGTGATCATCGGCCTGGCTCTTTTCCTTACCTTTTTTGTCATGGCCCCTTATTGGCAAGAGGTCAATCAGGCTGCCCTGCAGCCGTATTTGGCCGGGCAGATACCTGCCACCACCGCCTTCGAGCGCGGTGTTCAGCCCATCCGTAACTTTATGTTCAAAGAAACGCGGGAAAAAGACCTGGCGCTTTTCGTCCGGCTGGCCAACTTGCCGCAGCCGCGGGGCCCCGAAGATATCCCTACGCACGTGCTCATTCCCGCCTTTGTCATTAGCGAGCTGAAGACGGCCTTTGAAATAGGGTTTCTCATCTACATACCTTTTTTGATCATTGATATGGTGGTAGCCAGCACCCTTATGTCCATGGGCATGCTCATGTTGCCGCCGGTCATGATTTCCCTGCCGTTTAAGCTTCTCCTGTTCGTGCTGGTGGACGGCTGGCACCTGGTGGTTCAGGCCTTAATCCAGAGCTTTTGAGCCTAAGAGGGGGGAGCAGAGTGAGCGAAGAGCTGGTGATCAGTCTAGGGCGCGATGCGCTCCTTACAACGTTACTGGTAGTGGGGCCACTTCTCGGGCTCAGCCTGGTGGTGGGCCTGGTTGTCAGCATATTTCAGGCCACCACGCAGATTCAAGATCAGACCCTCGCTTTTGTGCCCAAGATTCTGGCCGTTCTCATTGGCCTGGTGGTTTTCGGCCCCTGGATGTTGCAAGTGCTCACCCAGTTCACCCTGCACTTGTTTGCTGCACTCCCGCGGTATTTGAGGTGAGCGCATGCCGGACCTGGAGTACTTATCCAAAGCGTACTTTCTGCTGCTCCTCCTCGTCGCCCGTTTAGGCGGTTTCTTGACCATGGCTCCTTTTTTCGGCAGCCGCAACATTCAGCCAAGCCTGCGCTTTTTTCTCGCGTTTCTCTTTGGCCTTACCTTCCTACCCCTTTTTCCCGCTGCGGCCTACCCCGAGCCCGGGACGCTGGTGCAGGCTGCTTGGCTGCTTTTAAAAGAGGTGCTTCTAGGCATCGTGCTAGGCTTTGCGGCAGGCGTGTTCTTTTCCGCTTTTGCCGTGGCGGGGCAGATTCTGGACCTTCAGATTGGCTTCGGCATCGTCAACGTCTTCGACCCACAGAGCGGGGTGCAGGTGCCTCTTTTAGGTAACCTCCTCTACCTGATGGCTCTAATCATTCTACTCAGCACCGACGGCCACTATTTACTGCTCCATGCCCTGTGGAGGAGCTTCGA